>Ga0115560_1000347_pt1 | contig 36320 bp, 40 predicted proteins | sample COGITO_mtgs_1105_5_FD_87278 | JGI IMG/M metagenome (GOLD analysis project Ga0115560, IMG submission 87278) | Pelagic marine microbial communities from North Sea - COGITO_mtgs_110509 | ecosystem: Environmental > Aquatic > Marine > Epipelagic | place: Germany:Helgoland, sampling site Kabeltonne... | reverse complement strand
TTCTTATTTTTTCATTATTTCTCATTTTTAATATATTATCTGAATAACCACCATTAAGGATATCTTTAAAAACATTTATCCTCATATCTAAATATATTGGTAATTTTGGATTACCAATGTGGATATTCTTACTTATAACTAAAATAAATATTTCCCATAAATATAAAAATTGCCCAGATGAAATAAACTCTGCAGACCAGTAACTGGCATCTTCTAATTTACCAGATGCTAAAGATTTTACTAATTCTTTTTTAGCATCAGATTTTTTATATTTTGAAAATGTAATATTTTTAAAATCTTTAATATTTCTTTTATCAATTATTTCATTCATTTATATATTTTTCTATAAAAAAAAATGATATATTAATACATATATGGCAAAAAATATAATTGAAAACTATATTTTAATTATTTTTAAATTTATTAAAAAATATTTTAAAATTTTATTGAAAAAATTTGATAAATCCTCCTTTTGGGTAAAACTATTCATAATTATGACATTAATTTTGTTATTATTAAATAAATATAATCAAAATAATCCAACAATTGAAGGTTTTACACAAATGAAACCATATGAAGTAAAGAAGAATAATGAATTATATGACGATTTCTATGTTGGTTATTATGATGAAATTGTGAGAGATGGTTATAAGAACGATTTCGAATTTGACGAAATTTGCTATACAACGAAACCAAATAAAAAGAAAAGTAAAATTCTAGATATTGGTTGTGGGACAGGTAATTTAGTAAAAAAATTTGTTAAGAAGGGATACAAAGTAAAAGGTATCGATAAGTCAGCGTCGATGGTTAAAAGAGCAAACAAAAAACACCCAGAATGTGATATTGTTAAGAAAGATGCTTTGAATTCGATGAATCATCCACCGAGTTCATTTACACATATTTTATGTACTTATTTCACGATATATTACATTAAAGATAAGTTAAAGTTTTTTAAAAATGCATATAGTTGGTTAAAACCAGATGGAACTTTAACATTACATTTAGTAAATAGAGATAAATTTAACCCAATTGTTAATGCTTCTGACATTTTATCAATGGTTTCACCACAGAAATATGCAAAAAATAGAATAACCAATTCGATAATAAAATTTAAAAATTTTCAATACAAAGCTGATTTTAAATTACAGAAACATAAAAACCAAGCTATATTCGAGGAAACGTTTAAAAGTGATAAATCTGGAAATGTGAGACAAAATGAACACACATTGTATATGGAAAAACAAAAAGACATTTTATCGTTGGCTAAATCTGTTGGATTTATATTACAAGGAAAAATAGATATGAAATCATGTGCTTATGAATATCAATATTTATATGTATTAAAAAAACCATAATTAAAGTTTAATATTAAATATATTTTTTATTTTAATATATTTAATGGTAGACCATTTAAGAGTAAAAATATTAAAAACATTTATAACATTTATAATTATTTATTTATTATTAACTGGTTATTTTAAATTAAGATATCCTTTTTGGTCACGACAACCGGTTTTTCATTTACATAATTTATTTTATTGGATAAGACCACCCGGTATTATTAATGAAGATTTACCTGAAAAAAATAGATTTTATGACGAAACAATCGATTTTTATAATTATGATATGATTACTACTGAAAAAAAAGAACTTTTTGGTGATTTTATAAGAAATAATTATCTGCCGGATAGTTACGAAAAATATAGCGCAACAAATGAATGTATATATGATAATTTTGAATCCCATAATAATAAATCATTTATGTCAATGAAAACGTATAATAATAAAATTTTATCTTGTATGACAACCAAACCATTAGAATGTTATATTGATGGCAATAAAATGGTTATAAACTATGTAGATTATTTATGTGTTGATATGAAACATCGAAAAAAAATGTATGCTGCAAATCAAATATTTACGCATTATTATCACTTAAGAAATAATTGTAATAATATTGTTTCATTTTTTAAAAGAGAGAATAATAAAACAATGATTGTCCCACTAACCAGTTATAACAACTATATTTTTAAAATAGAGAACTGGGAAATGTGTTATAATTTTGACCAACCAAATATTAATATTATATTTATAAATAAATCAAATATGAATCGATTTTATCAACTTTTTTTTGAATGTAAAAAAAGTTTTAAATGTTTTATAACTTTAAATCTAGGTCACATTTTTTATTTAATTGAAAAAGAGCATATTAAAATCACTGTTTTAATGATAAATGAAAAATTTAAATGTTTTTATGTTTTTAGAAACCCATATACTACTTATGATGGCGCCAATAGTTTAGAATTCTGCTCGAGTTTCAAGGGAGAAAATATAGATGCTAATATATTTACTTTAGGATTTTTGATATCAATGAGCCTTATTTCTAAAGATTTACGTTCTGAAATTTTGTTGATTGAAAATTTATCAAATAATAATATTATTTTAAAACTATTATTGGATAGATATAGTTATATTGCAAAACCAGTAAATTCATTATATTTTTATAATTTTGCATATCATCCTAAAGAAAGTAAGGATATATTTTGTATTATCTAGTATATTTTCCTGATCTGGCGAAAGAATCAACAACGAAAATTACAAAAACGCCTAAAAACATGTATAATACTAATTCTTCGGTTACATTATGTGTTTTTTGGTCTTTATTGTCTTCTAACATTTGAATCACATAATTCAACTTTTCAAACAAAACATCTTTATTACCAGAAACATTAGTGTTATTTTGGGATTCAGAATAATATGGGATATATTTATTGTAATATTGTTCATTTGCAGCATAATCATCCAATTTATTGAATTCGTCTGGACTAATATCTTCATCTATTTGTATGTCTTTTTTTTCTTCGGGTTGTTTTGTTAATAAAGGTTTTGGTGGAGGTTTAAAATCTGCTAAACCTGAACCATCTTCAGTATTATCATTTCCCATATCTTTCATTAAATTTAGGAAACTTTCTACTTTTTCACATGTTATTTTTTTTTTATTGTCATCCCGTTTTTTATATGTTTTATTATGTTTTTTTTTATTATATACATCTTTTATTTCTTCATCATTATTAAAATCTGCAAATCCCAAAGTAGAACTCATTCTTATAAAAAAATGAGATAAAAATTTATTTATAATAACTTGAAAAAAATATAGTAGTTTTATATAGAATGATTAAAAACCTTAAAATGAAAAATTTAAATTTACTTTTTGCAGGTGCATTAATTTTATTAATGTATAAAACACCCAGTTTTTTAACCGATATTGCTACTAGTATTTTTGGTAGAGCAGCATTGGTTATTGTTTTAGCATATACCCTCATCTATTGTGAATTTTCTTGCTCCATATTTTTTGCATTAATCATTATTGTCTTGTTCCACAATACCTTGGAAGGTTTTAAAGAAGGTGGAGGAATTATGAAAAAGATTGCAGATTTGGAAACTAATGAAGCAAAAGAAGATAACGAAGAAGAAGATAACGAAGAAGAAAACGAAGAAGATGGAGAAAAGAAAGAAAAAGAAGAAGGGGAAGAAAAAGAAGAAAATAAAGAAGGATTTTTAGGAACTAATATGATAGCTAAAAAGGTATTGAACAAAAACTTTATTGGTAATTTAAGAAATAGTTTAACGAATAATTTAACTGATTTAGACAGATTTTTAAAAACAAAATCTGAAAAAAATACCATTGGTGCTACCAAGCAATAAAAATATAATAATATTATAAATGAGAACTGTTAAATTAAACAAAAAATTTATAATATTATTACTAATTTTCTTACTATTTGTTTTTTGCTGCAATGTTATGCATACAACTGTCGAAGGCGCTGAAAATAAAGTAACATTAACGCAAGAAGAAAAAAATACAGTTGATGAATTATGTAAAGAATCATATGTATCAAAAGAAGAACAAGAAAAATGTATAGGTGAAGAAAGAAGACTTAAATTAAAAAATAAAATTGCAATGAATGAAGCAAATAAATTAAAAGATGACATGGGGGTAGGCGTTCCTAAATATAACTGTCCAGAAGTTACAAGTTTTTATACTTTATTTGCAAAAGCATATTGTCTAGCGGATAACATCAGGAATGGCGCTCAAAATATTTAATTTTTTATTTTTTATAGAAAATAAAAAATGTGTGTAAATATTAGTAATGATAGAAAGTATATTAGGACCATTTGCTCCTTTTTTACAAAGGGTTAATAACAGTAAATTTTTTGCTGGTTTTGTTATGATTTTATTGAATATTGGGTCAAGATATGTTAAAATTGATATTAGTAAATCTCAAGAACAATACTTAAGAAAATCATTAGGAAGGCATATATTAATATTTGCAATTACTTGGTTGGGGACAAAAGATATATTAATTGCCCTTGCCATTACAGGTATATTTAATGTTTTAATAGATTATTTATTAAATGAAGAGAGTTCATTATGTGTTATTCCAAAAAAATATAGAGAATATGAAAATATTTTGGATTTGGATGGCGATGGTGTTGTTACGGAAGAAGAAATTAATAAAGCTACTGCTATTTTAGAAAAAGCAAAAGAAAAAAATAAAAAAAAGGAAATGTTAAGACATATGTCAAACTTTCAAGTAAATTTATGAGATATTTTTTAAATTATATCTTATTTAAATATATTAATGAATGAGGATTATAAAAAAAAAAGAACAAAAGAAGAAGAAGAAAAAGAATTAAAAGAAGCCAGAATTAGAGCTGATGAAAAATTAATTATTGGAAAAAGAAAAGAAGAAGAAAAAAAAAGGAAAAATAAAAGGATAAATTATCGTGAAAAAGAAATAGAAAAAAATAGAAAAAAATATATTGTAAAAATATTTTATACAATTCCTAAATTTGCAGGTGACAAAGAATATGAATATTCAGGTGAAAAAACAAAAAATAAATTAACACGTATTTTTGTTAACGATAAAATACAATATTTTAATGAAAAACACCCAAATCATTTAAAAAAAGGAATTGTGAGAAAATGGGATTATACATATGAACCCAATGTAAAATTTGAAATTATATTTAATGACCCTCCATTCATATATGAAAAAAACGATAAAACTGGTCAATTATATAAAACAAAAAAAAAAATTAAAATAATACAAAATGTTCCTTTTAAAAGATTAAAAAAATTAGAAGGTTTAACTGATTTTAATATTGAAGTAAAGAATACTCGTATTTTAGAACAAAAATATAATTTAAGAGAGGGATTAAAAAGTGAAATAAGAAATAAAAAAAATTTCATTGTAAAATTTTATGGAATGATTATTTTTTTGGTATCCTTCAAAAACAAATTAGTGGATAACCCGCAAAATAGTTTAGAAGATACTCAAATACCAAAAGAAAAATTTGATGAATATAGTAATATTAAATATAACAATGACCAAATAATAAATGAAGCAATTGAAAAAATTAGAAAAGAAAAACAATTTATTTATGAACAATTTGTTAATACTTTAAAAAAAAATAACGTTACTTTATTAGAAGCAACTGAAAAAATGAACGGTGTTGTATTTCAAGATAATATTAAATATTTTAACATTTTATTCAATAGAGGTAAAATAAATTTTTTAAAAATATTGGAGAACCAAAATATAAAAAATAAAACAATGAAAGAAAATGCTTATAAATTATTTGATGATATGCTTAAAAGTTTTGGAAAAGTAACTACCGGAAAATATAATCTAACAAAAAAAGATTTCTTTATAAATAATGATATTGATTATTATAAATTTGTTAAAGGTGTTATGAAAAAAGAAAGCGAAATAAAAAATATGAAATTTATTAGCTATGAAGAAACTTTTGAAAGCGAAATAAAAAAATTTGTAAAAGAAAAATTTATTAAAAATGATGAATTTTATCCAAAACAAGTAAAAATTAAATATACAAATGAAACAACAATTGATAAAAAAGAATTTTACAATAACCCTAATAAATTAGTTGAACCAACAGATGACAAAGTTTTTACTATAAATCAATATAACTTTATAAAAATGACACAACCCAACGATTATATCGAAAAAGATGGGAAAAAAATAGAAGAGAAAAAAAAAATATTTATTATTGAAAAAATAGCAGGTGATGACCCTGGTATAATAAAAATAAAATTAAACATTGACTTGGATGTAAAAAATCTTTTAACTAATGATGAATTAATAAATGAAGATAAAAGTGATAGTGCTTTAAGAATGATTGGTGATTTTTTCGGTAATATTGGTAACAATTTAAACTGTGATGTTTCTAGAAGAAATTTTAATGAAAATTTAGAAAAGGTTGGAAAGTTATTTAAAGGCGCTATTGCACCCAAACCCGGAGTAAATAAAGTTGCACAAACCGACAATCCTGAAGTAAATGAAATCAAAAGAATATCTTCGATACAAAAATTTACACCTGAAATATCAGTAATATCTGGGTCATTTGAAAAAATTAAAAAAGGCGGTAAGTCCCTAAAAAAAAACATTAAAAGTTCTAGAAACAGAACCATGAAAAAGCGAAGACGATAATTAACATCTAAAATTTATTGAAATTACTTAAATAATTTAATTTAAGTAATTTAAATGTTAAAAAAAATAAATTCTGATGAATTTGCTGAAGAAATAAAAATTAGTTGTAATACTAATTTAAACCCGAATAAAATAATTACAAAAAGAATAAATCCCAGAAAATCGGTGTCATTTGAAAATCTTGAAAATAAAAAATCATATTGCGAACACGTTTGTGAAGCTATACCTTTGGTTTTCAAAAACTTTAAACTTAAAATGAGCGACCATTTACTATTGGGTGGAGAACATATTCATAAAGTTTCACCCGGATATAACTCACCATTAAAAAGAAATTGTGATGAAGAAATTTCGTCAGAGGAAAAAAAAGAAATAGTAAAAATCACACCTTCTTTTGGTATGTTTAGTCTGTTTAAATATCATATAAAACGGGGTTACTTAAATAAAGAATTAAAAAAAACAAATAAAATATTCTGTTCTCATATTTTTTCTCTTATCTTTGCATTGCCTATTTTAATTTTTATAGGACAATGGTTATTATATATAGCTCTAATATTACATGAAAATAAGAAGTATAATGGTTATATTTGTTCAAATAATGCTTCTTTTGAAAATAAGATTATGATTAGTGGCATTTCAATTGTTTATTTTGCTCGCTCCTTTTTTATTTGGGACAATATCACAAATAGCTTAAGTCTAAAAAAAATGAATAGGGTTAATAGTATTACTTCCATAATAGATACATTCCAAGAATTTTCTTTTTCTTTACTTGTTTATGGTGCTAATATGTGGGTTGTTTTTGTAGAAACAGATATACAAAATATGATTTTAAATTCATTAGCAATGGAATTTTTAATGGTTTTAGATAACGAATTTGAAGAATTATATTTTCAATATTTACCAGGCGCTGCTGATGATATATATGATAATATTTTCGTGTCATATGATGAAAATATTGAATTATTAGAAGAAAGGCAAAAAAAAGATAAATGTTTTAACTGTTTTAGTTGCGTATTATTCATTCCTTATAAGTTATTAGTTATTTCTGTATTTTTATTTCCCGCTTTTTGTTTCTTCATGATTTTCGCTGGACCCATTTGTAAGTAATTTTTTTTCTAAATTTTCTAATCGCATTTTTAACATCTCTATTTCCTTTTCCTTTGGAAGGTCCGGGACGGCATAATACCAGTTATAAACAGAAATTGTTCCATTTATTGTTAATGAACCTATATTATATAATAAATCAACCGTTTCATACAATATTAATCCCAATACCATTATATTATCATAATTTTATAATAATTATTATTAAACTTCTACTTTTTTTGGAATAATAATATTTATTACTGGGTTTGATAAACCAATATATGTTTTCATTTTAATAATCTTTCTTTTAAGTTCCCATTTTTTTCCTCGCAAAACTCTTATTTTCGAAATAAGTTGTTTGACTTTCATATTTTTTGGCTTTGAATTAAGAAATTCATTAACCTCTTTCGTCGCATTTTTATATTTTTCTTCTTGTTTCTTTAATTTTTCAATCTTTTTTTTTAATTCTTTTGGAGCATCTTTCTTCCTAGAAAGATTTCTCATTTCTACATAATTTGCATTCAATAACTTCCGTTTATATTGCCATGAATAATTATCTAAAGTATTATTTATTAAATTAATACTCATATTATTGTTATTTAATCCCTCATTATTACATAAAGGACATCTATTATGTCCTGACCTAAACCATGTTAAAATACAATTTGTATGAAAATAATGTTTGCATTCTGGTAATTCATACATCTCATTATTATCATCTATTATATTCATATTTTCATGGCATATAGCACATTTTTCATTATATTCATCCATATATTATTAATTACTTTTTTCTTTTAAAATTGATTTTTTATATTTTTATATATTTTTTTAACAAAAAATATAAAAATATAAAATGACTCTGTATCGAAAACCATCCTGTATGAATTTTGAAAGTTCGGTGAATTCTATTTGTAAATGGTGTATTTCTAACCCTTTTATTGGTAAAAGTGATTTATCAAAAAAACAAGAAAATGAGAGAATGAATAAGGCTGAAAAAAACTGGGGTAATTTGCTTATCGGTAGAGGTCCAGAAAACCAAACTTCTCAATGGACAACTATCCTAGGAGAATCAATTGTTGCCGAAATTCTTTCTTCTCAAGGTCATACCGTAAACCGACCAAAAAATATTAATGGTTATAAACCTGATTGGGAAATTGAAGATGCTATTATTGAAGTCAAAACACGCAATTGGACCACACCCGGAACTGCAGGAGAAAAAGTATTTGGTGTTCCATATAAATATGCTGAAATTCCAAAATTGTATGGGAAACCTCTTAAGATAGTATGCGTAGCCTATCAAGAATATGAATTGACGCATGGAAAAACTCGAGTATTTGGTGAAGATATTTCAACTGAAAAAAAGGAGATGTTGGCTTTTTGGAAAGAAAGAAAGATTGAATTTGTTAAATTTTCAGATATCATCAATAAATTTTAAAATAATTTTCTTAATAAAATTATTTTAAAATTTGGAGTTTAGCGTTTTCTTCGGCGTCTTTTTCTTTTGGTCTTTCTCTTGGTTTTTCTGCGTTTCTTGGATTTACGTCTTCTTTTGGTTCTTCTTTTGGATTTTCTTTTGGATTTGCGTCTTTTTTTGCGTCTTCTTCTACGGCCTCCTTCTCCTTGTCCTTCTCCTTCTCCTTCTCCTTCTCCTTCTACTACTTCTTTTTGTACTTGTACTACTTCTTTTTGTCCTTTTACTACTTCTTTTTGTCCTTGTACTTCTGGTCCTTCTTCTCCTTCTTGTCCTTTTACATGGGTGCTTTTTTCTTCTGACATTTTATATATATAACGAATATTTTATTTTATAAAAAGTTGCTAAATATTTAACGCATAAAAAATATTTTCAAATTTGAAATTATTTTCACAAAAAAAAAATATTTTTAATTATAAATTAATAATTCTTTTGCTTTTGCCCCAGGGTTTTTAGAATTTATTGCCCTTTTACATTCTATTTCTTCTAAAGTTATTTTTTCATCAGTATATTGTTTTTGCACATAAGGTACATTTGCATTACTCAATAGAAATTTTACGCCTTTTATTTCAAACATTTTTGTTATATTGAAAACATTTTTATGGTCTTTTTCATTAAAACCGCGTTTATTATACGCAACAAACGATTTTTCATCAACAGGGGCATATGGTGGGTCCATATAAACAAAATCTCCCTTTTTTGCTTTTCTACAACTTTTACTAAATACTTTTGATTTGAATTTAACTTTTTCAATTAATTTACTTATTATATGAATATTTTCTTCTGTTATTATTGTTGGTGTTTTTTTGTAATGTCCAAATGGTACATTAAATCCATTAGGACCTTCTCTATATACACCGCGGAAACACAATTTATTCAATATTAAGAAGTAGCTTGAACCCAAAATAGATAATTTATCTGGTAAATCATTGTATTGTTTTCTTAACCAATAATAATAAGTTTCGCGCGATTCTTTGGCTTCTTCTATTGTTTCTGGTTTTCTATTAATTTTTTTATTGGTTTTCTCGTTGTTTAGTTCATTGTTTTTTTTATCGATATATGGACAACTATCATAGATTTCAATAATTTCTTTAATTTTTTCATATAAATTGGATGGGTTTCTTTGTATATTTTTGTAAAGATGGATTAATGGTTCGTTAATATCGTATGCGTGAATTTTGCCTTTAACAGTTATATTGGATGAGAGTAAAGCGAGAAGAACGCTTCCACCACCAAGAAATAATTCATAATAATTTTCCATTTCTTTTGGAAATTTGGAGAGAACTTTATCAATGATTTGTGTTTTTCCACCTACCCATTTTAAGAATGGTTTTTGCATTAAATATAATTATTGAAATATATTTAATTAGATTTAATTATCAATTTTATACTTTTTAGAAAAAAGTATGACAAAAATATACTTTTTATACTTTTAAAAAAAGTATGGCAAAAATATATTTTTGTCCTACTTTTCCCAAAAATATACTTTTGTCCTACTTTTCCCAAAAGTAGAGTTTTGTCAAACTTTTCCCAAAAGTTTATAAGTCCAATGAGATAGTGTTTCTTTCACTCTTCGGTTTTCTTTTACTTTTTTTAGGTTTATTCATAGACGATTTCATATCATTTAATTCATCAATACTTACAGTGCTACCCGGTTTATTTTCTTTCAAATTAATCTTTTTTGTTTTAAGACCCGATAAAATATCTCTTAAATCACTGGGTCCGCGCATTTCCTTTCTTTTTTCATTGACAGATGCAAAGTTTGATTCCATGTTTTCAGCATCATTGAAATCAGCTCTCATATTTGAACGTGCCATGTCAATATCTGGTCTGGAAGATGGTGGTTGTGGTGGGTCAATTCGCATACCCTCGTTTGGACCGGGTGGACTTCCTCTTGGTGGTTGCATCTGTGGCATACCACCTCCAACCATATTCATAAATCCACCTAACCCAGGGTTGCTTTCACCCATTGAGCTGGCTGCTGCCTGTGTGAATTGTTGCATTAAGTCTGGATTTTGTCTCATAATATCGTCCATGCCTGGCATTGCTGATTTAAACATTGTATTGGTCATATGGAGCATTACACCGCTACCGCCAAGCATGAATAATAATTTGAGTTCTGGTGACATTTTTGCTTTAGAGCCATATTTATCATGTAGTTCTCCAAAAACATCATCGTATTCTTCCATATTTTCATTAACCGCTTCAGCCCAGCCATCTAATTTTAAATCAAAGGGGTCGAATCTCCCATTTAAGAATTCGAGACCAGAGACACAAGCCATAAGCATTTTACTCTGAAATTTAACACTATTCGATTTTTCCTTTTCTGCTTTAAGTGTTTCATATTCACCTTTCATTTCTTCTAAAGGCGAATCCATTGAATATTTTTTACTTAAACTACCGCCTTTTTGTTCGATAGATTCTAAAAGTCTTAAATATTTGAATTTTTCACGGAGTAATTCTTTTGCGGTTATTCGTGGTTGTTTTGGAGGAACAACATTTGGATTAACTGGGATGTCATTAAATTTTTTGAATCCGTCATTTGATTCCGACTTTTCTTTTTTAGCGGCATCCTTCAAAATATCTTTTTTAATGAAATTTTCAGAATCTCCAATATTACCATCATCGTTAAAATTAATTTTAATATCAGATGGTAAATTAATATCTCCAAATAAAGAATTTTGCGCTTCTTTTAAGGACGGACCTCCAATATTTATTTCATTTATATCCGATATTTCCATATCACTGCTTTTATTTTGTTGTTTTTGTTTATTAGGATTCATTAACAAATCGGCACCAGGTCCAAAATTAACACTTTTCTTACCTATTCCACTATCTTTTTCTACAACATTTACTTTTGGTCCATCAAATGATTCGCCTATATTTATTTCTTGAATATCCATTATGTTTAATATAGAACATTTAATTTTAAGTATGACGCATAAATAATTATTTATTCATTTTTATTCATTTTTTACAATATGGTTAATATACCATAAACATTGCAGGTATGAATCAGCTAAATCGTCTTTTTTAGAATTTTTATTAAAATAATCAAGCCAATTGTTTAATTTTATTTCATTTTCTAAAAAGTTTCTGGTAATTGTAATTCCTAATTTTTTTCTTTCATTATAAGTTGATTTACCTTTCAAAAAATCTTTTAATTTATTTGAAGCATTTATTAATTCTATTTTTTCTAAATTATTTTCAATAAAATGTTGTGTTATCATTCCCTGCATCATTTTCATTCGTAATGCTAAAGGTCCTATTTGATTTTCTACAATTATTCTATCGATATGTGTATCTTTGAAAGTTTTATCTAAATGTTTTTTTAATAAAATACCACATTGTATCATATCTAAATTATTTGCATTTATTTTTTCTACTGTATTTAAATATTTTGTATCTAGGAAAATAAGGATATTTTGTATTAAATCATCTTTTTTAATTTTTTTACATTCTAAATTATTATTATTGCAAAATTCAATTAATTTTTTTATTGAAATTTTAGAATTTTTCTTTAAGAGTTTATTTTTTAATAATCTTATATCGTTTGTTGGGGTCAAAAACTTGCTATTTTTTGAATGCACACTACAATAATATTTATCATTTTTATAAAACTTTGCCTTTTTTCCACACACTGTATTTTTCTTTTTTAATTTTTCACAACATATCATATTTTTCTCTCTACAAATATTTATTATATCCCATTTATCAATTGAAATTTCATTATTTTCAAAATTTACCAAACAATAAGCCAAATTTTTTATTCCAACATCAATACTTAATATTTTCATTTGATATCTATAATCATTATATTTAAGTTTTTTGATAATATCTTTAAAAAATATTTATAATATTTTTTAAAAGATATTATAAATATTTTTTAAAAAATAATTAACGTTTAGAAGCTAATCTTAATAATTCTTCTTGTGTAACAATTGGAGCAACATATGAGTTTTGTAATTCTTTTCTTTCTAAATATAATTTCTTTAAATCTGAAGATTCGTATCCATAATGTTGTTTATTATCATTGATGCTTTTGTAAAGATATTTACCATAAGATTTCATGTTTGACATATTGTCAACACATTCTGAAGATTCACTACAAGAAGAAATGCCATTTTTATTCATTAGTGAAACAGCATTGGAAATTAAAAATTGTCTGTATTCATAATTATTTTTCATACCTGTTTTTTTCATTAATTTTTCGTTTAAATCGCATGCTGGATTAAACAAAGTAAATTGTTTTCCATCGCTCATTAATGCCGGATAATTATTATGAATATTATTTGAACCTGCATAGCATGTACCCCAACTCATTTATATTTATAATATATATTAAATTTTAATATATATTAATTTTTTTTATAAATTTTTTATAAATTTTTTATAAATTATTTTTCAATAAATCAATCAAATCGCTTTTTTTTAATTTTTTATAATTTTCAAGTTCTTTATCTTCGCACATTTGCTTTAATTCAGCTACTTTATATTTTTCATAGTCTACTTCTATTGATAAATTATTTATACTAACTTCTTCTAATGTTTCAGGATTTAAATCTTCTTCGCTTAATGTTTCAGGATTTAAATCTTCTTCGCTTAATGTTTCTATATCTCCTTTTTTTTCTAAAATTATTGGAATATCATCCTCTTCATCATTATTTTCTAAATTTAAAGATATTTTTTTAATATCTTCTCCTATAACTAGTTCATTAATATTTTCATCATCACTATCGCTATCACTTTCATCGCTTTCATCGCTTTCATCTTCAGAAACGCTAATCAGATTTACTTCTTCCTTATTTACTAGTTCATTATCTTCATTTATTACATTATTAACTTCTTCATTTATTACATTATTTTCATAAATTTTCATAGAATTTTGCTGTGAAGCATGACTTTGAACTAATTGAAACATTATATCTAATTTTTCTTCAACTTTACCAACTCTCGTTTTAAAATAAACAAACAGTAGAATACTACTTAATAAAACTAATGCCACACAAGTAATTAAACTATTCATAATATATTTTTTAAATATAATTCTTTTAATATTTAAACGAAACAAATATTATAAAAAAAATGAAAAATTAAAGTTTGTCTAAAATATTTTTTGCATTTTTCAAAATTTCTTTTGGATATTTTATTTCTTTTAAAACTGTTATACCGCCTTTTATACTTGAAATACCTTCTTGTATTTTATAATGATATTTTGGTATATCATCTATTATATCTGTCTTCATTGAAAAGTTTTTAATTTTTTTATCATCCTTAAAAATATCGCATAATCTAATAAAATGCGTTGTTAGCATAAATTTAATATTATTTTTTTTTGTTATATATTTCAAATAACTTGCAGCTGAACTAATGGCTTCATAAGGGTTTGTTCCAGAATATAATTCATCAAAAACACAAAAATGCCTAGAATTAGGATTTTTTTCAATTACGTCTAGTATTTCCTTACATCTTCTCGCTTCAGCTTGAAATAAACTATCTCTTCCAGATGTGTCTGGTATATTTATATAACAATGTATATGGTTAAATGGTGATATAGTGGCTGTATCAAAATAGCCTACGCCAAATTGCTGACAAAAAATAGTATTTATTATAGTTGATTTCAATATAGTTGTTTTACCAGCTGCATTAGGACCGGTTATAATTTTATTTTTTTTAAAATTAATATCATTTTTTATAGGTTTTTCGATACTTGGGTGATGAATATTTTTAAATTTTAAAACATTTTTTTTCTCTTTAAATTTTGCTAAATTAATTTTTTTATTGGAGAGATTTTTATATAATCCTTTCATGTTATCCATATATCCATTAAAACCAAAGGAATAATTTAAAATGTTTTCAAGTTCTAAATCATCATAAATAGTGTAAAAATATTTCATAACAGTCCCAAGTTGCATCATATTTTTAACATTTAAACATTTTTTTGGAATATTATTAATTTTTTCTACAAAATTTTCCAAGTCTTTTCTATTTTTTACAAGATCTGAACTAAAATTTTCATAAGTCTTTTTATGTTCGATTATTTTTTCATAGGTTTTCATTTTTTGAATTGTATATTTTAAATAATTCCTCAATGTATCTATATTTTCCGCTATAAAAAATGCATTTTTATAGAATCTTTTACATGATAAAACATTCTGATATAAATTATAGACATACATACCAGCGCAAAATAAAATATACGCTTTTTGGCTTAATTTAACTCTATGAAATGATGTGAAGAGTTGACCAATGGCGTGATTTTGCAATTGCATATATAATATTTTTTTATAAGTAGCCCATGTTATTTTCATTTTTAATCCTCTTAAAATAATATATGGCATAATGAAAAGCAGTAAAGGAGAAAATAAATTAAATATTGGTGAAAATAAATTGTATATTGTTAAAATATGTAAAAACATTTGAGAATAATTTAACCATTTAAATTTATCCCAACCTATGTATTGGTATTTGTCAATAAATTCTTCATCATTTTTTATATTATTCCAATTATTGTATGTTTTATCTATTAAAGCATTGTCTATCTTTACCTTATTCATTTGAGAATTTATTTTTTGCGTTTCTTTCAAGTAATCCGTATCTGTAGTATAATAATTTGAAAATTTATCTATTGATTTTTTACCAACAACGGAAATGGGTTGCAATAAATGTTCATAAATAGGTTTGTTTTTTTCATCATAAGTTTTTAATAACTCTAAATCATCTTTAATAGATTCATTTAAAACATTCTTATTTTCTAGATATTCTATCGGATATTTAAAATTCAATTTCATTATTAAATTATACTTTTATAAAAAGTATAGCAAAAATACGAATAGACATTTTTAAACTACTTTTTTTTTAAAAGTAGTTTAAAATAACGTTTTTGTCCTACTTTTTTAAAAAGTAGAAAAGTAGAAAAGTAGAAAAGTAGATTAAACATTCAAATTTTCTGCATAATTTGATGGCATCTCAACAATACTTGTATTATAAAATTCTTCAAACTTTTTCAATTTTTCCATATCATATTTTGTTTGGAAATTAATAGCTACCCCTTTTCTACCCCATCTACCACTTCTTCCAATTCGATGTAAATATGTATATTCACTTTTTGGAATATCAAAATTAATAACAACACTTACTTGTTGAACATCAATCCCTCGAGAAAATAAATCAGACGTAATTAAAACTCTACAACTGCCACTTTTAAATTCGGCATGTGTCTTTTTTCTTTCAGCTTCGGTCATTTTACCATGAATTTTTTTTACTGGAAATTCATCTTCTAACATTGCTTCTTCCAAATCATCTACGCGTCGCGTGCTATTACAATAAATAATACTCTGTGAAATTGTCAATGTTGAAAAAATATCTTTCAATGTATCATATTTTTCACTATCATCGTTTAAATTAACATAATATTGAGAAATACCCTGCAATGTTAATTCTTCGTTTTTCACTAAAATTTTAATTGGCGTTCTCATAAATGTTTTCGCAACCTGCATTAAATCATCATTCAACGTTGCACTAAATAAACCAATTTGTAAATCTTCTGGCATATACTGCAAAATATTTCCCATTTGTTCCTTGAATCCCGTAGACAACATTTCATCAGCCTCATCTAACACTAACAAATCTAATTTACTCACGTCTAAAATATTTCTCCTAATCATATCATGCACTCTTCCTGGCGTTCCAACTACAAACTGCGGTTTTGTTTTTTCAATTTGTCTTTTATTTTCATCAACAGATGTTCCACCAACTAATAATATTGAAGTTATTTTCAAATAATTACCCAAATTATCAACAACCATCTTAATTTGCCTCGCCAACTCATGCGTCGGTGCTAAAATTAATACTTGTGTATTTTTATTTTTTTCGTCCATGAGTTGCAATGCACCTACTACAAAAGCACCTGTTTTACCAGTTCCAGATTGCGCTTGTGCAATAATATCCTTTCTTTTACCATTGATACCATAAATAAATGGCATTACCGCTTTTTTTTGAATTGAACTCGGTTTTTCAAAACCATAAGAATAAATACCTCTCAAAAGTTTATCCTTTAAATTCAAATCTTTGTCTTCCCAAGATGTAATCTCATTATAATGTGTGTTTTCACTGTCCATATTTTCCGCTCGTTTAGTTTCTTGTTGACTCATAATAATAATTTATTTTATTGTATTTAAGTATATTTGAATATTATTTATAACTAAAATACTTTTACAATTGTGAAATAATATAAAAATTTTATTGTAAAAGAATATAAAAAAAGAATAATACTATTATTATTATGTCTTTAGTCTATAAAATTAGCGATTTTAAAAATATTGAAAAAAATAATACAATTAATGAATTAAATATTGAAAGTATTTCTGTTATTAATGCTATTTCAAAAAGAGTTGGTTCCACAACTTATAGGAAAACGCCTGTGTTTCGAAAAAAGAAACAAGAAAAAGAAGTTATAGTTAATGGAACAGTTTTCAAAAAAACGAAATTTATAAATAAATTAGATGAAGATGAAATTAATTTAGATAAAATAAGAGAATCATTAAATAAATTAACACAAAAAAATTATGAACAAATTTCAAAAGAAATTATCATGAATATAAAACATTTTATCTATTCTAAAAATAAAATTATTTTAGTTTCTATTGGAAAATCTATTTTTGATATAAGTAGTGTTAACAAATTTTGGGTTAAATTATATGCCAAACTGTATAATGAATTAATTCAAAATTTTCCCATCATGAAAGAAATATGCATTAAAAATTTCGAGTCATATATGAGTTTATTTAATAATATCGAGGTTGTCGATGAAAAAGATTATGATAATTTTTGTAAAGTAAATAAAACAAATGAAAAAAGACGTTCTCTTACTGATTTCTACACGAAGTTATTCTGTTTTGACATTTTATCAGTTGATAATATGTTTTCAATTATGACAGAATTAATAAAAAAAATGAAAGTTGAAACTGAAAATGAAAATATTGAAATTATGGAAGAAGTTTTTGAAAATATTAATATTATTTTATCCAATATTGGTAAAAATATTAAAAATAATAATAAATATAATTATATTACCGAAGAAATTATTGATATTTATAATACAATAGATTCATCAGGAATCAGTAAAAAATTAATTTTTAAGTTAGGTGATTTATTTGAAGATTTAGATATTGACTATGAATAAATCATAGAATAATACAGAGATAAAGAAAACATAAAGAAAATATATATAAATAACTATTATCAATTATAAACTATATGAATATAGTTTATAATATTAAAGAAAATACAGACAATGGAAAGAATAAAATAGACATTGGAAAGAATGAAAAAAACATGATTCATAATGAAATCATTAATATAGTTAATAATGAATTAGAAAAAAATTATAATAACTTCCAGTTTGATACTATTGTTTCTTTGCAATTATATTATGAAGATAATTATAATAAAAAAGATTTAGAAATGATAGCAGATTACTATTCTATTTCAAAAAGAAAAAAAAGGAAAGCTGAATTAATACAAGATGTTGTATTATTTGAAATAAATCCAGAAAACGAGGAATTAACGCAAAAAAGAAAATTGATGTGGTTTTATCTATCTGAATTAGAAACAGATAGTTATTTAAGGAAATTTTTAATATTTAAATAAAATATAATGATTCAATCTGTATTAAATGACGAAATTGAATATATAGTAGATAAAAATATTGAAGAAAATGACCTTGGTATAAGTGTTTCTGTTTTTGAAATGCAATTATTTGAAATTGACATTTGTCTAACTGTTGGACAAATTAATGACTTATATAAACAAAAAAATATTTTATTTACACCAGTATATTTAATTGTCGATGAAAAAAAATGTGAAAAAATAGGGTATTTCGAATTTTATTCAACCGAAATAGCAACATATATGGACAAAGAAGGAGATTTAGATATTTCATTAATTGAAGGACCTGTTATATTTGATTATGTTGACAGCGATTATCTCATTGGTTTATTAAAAAAAAGCAAGTTTCTTCAACAATTTAAATTAGCTGATGCAGAATTAACTGACGAATTAGAAAAAGACATGGAAGAAAAAATGAAAGAAAAACAAAGAGGTAAAGCTGTTGAAAATATTGAGGAAATTAATAAAATAGAATTATTACTAACTGAATTTGATGGCGAGTTTAATAGCAAAATTGATAAAAAACTAAAAAAAATATACAAAAAACAAGTAAAAGAATCTGTTATCACAGAGTCTAGTAACTGGGTTCAAAAATATTATAAAAATAATAAATATGATATTGTTGATAATGAAGGTGGCGGTGATTGTTTATTTTCAACTATTCGAGATAGTTTAGAAGATATAAATGTAAATGTTGGTGTGCAATCATTAAGAAATATTCTTTCAAATGCAATGACACAAGAAAATTATCAAACATATAAAGAAAACTTTGATTTATTAAACAATGCAATTATTTCCATAAAAGATGAATTATCTAGTTTAAAAAAAGAAAGTGCACAATTAAAAGAACAATATAGCGATTTAACGAAAAAAGCAAAATTATATAAAAGTGAAAATGAAAGAGAAAAAATGATTGAAACTGTTGATAAAAGAAAGGAAGTTAAATTACAACATGAACAATTAAAAGAAAAAAGTAAAGATTTAATGAAACAAAATAAATCTGCATTGATTAATTTTCAAGATTTTAGATTTATGAAAGATATTAATAATTTAGAGAAATTAAAAACTATTATCAGACAAAAAAATTTCTGGGCTGATTCAAATGCTATTTCAAAATTAGAAAAAATATTAAATGTTAAAATTATCATTTTATTAAAAAAAAATTACGAAAAAGGAGAGAAAAGTATTATTTCATGTGGTGATATGGTTTCAACTGAAATTACAGAAAAAGGTTCATTTAAACCAAAATATTACATAATTATTTCATTCATGGAAAGAGATGCAGGAGACCATTATGTTCTTATCACCTATAAGAAAAAAAGAATTTTCACATTTTATGAAATTCCTTATGCCATTAGGGAAGATATAAAAGAAAAATGTTTATCAAAGGATGACAAAAAAAGAAGTTTATTTGATTATATTGGATTATTTAATAAATTTAGTAAAGAATAATATAAATTAAATATATATGAAATTTATTAGCTTGCCTATTTTTTTAATAAGTCTTTCAGTTGGACTTTTTATTAACTATATAACTGACCCGAATACTAAAACTGTTTTTGTATATCCAACACCTGACAATTATGATAAAATACAATACAAGGGAAAAAACGATACTTGTTTTGGATTTACACCACAGGAAGTAAAATGCCCAACGAATGAGAAAGAAATAGAAAGCTATACAGTAGAAGAAAGACATTGATTTTAAAATATTAATTTATTATATATAATGTTTGTTAGAAGATTAATATATAGTAAATTTGGTAAAGTTATTTTTTCTATACTTTTAGGACTGGGTTTAGCAACATTCTTTAGAAAAGCTTGTACTGACCGAAACTGCTTACTTTTTAAAGGACCCGAAATGGATAGTATTAGAGGTAAAACATTTAAATTTAACAACAAATGTTATAAATATAAAGAAAACGCACAAACTTGCGACAAAACAAAGAAAATCGTCGAATTCGCATAATTATTTTGCGTAATAATAAAATTAAACCAATCTTTTAGAATTTATATATGTCTACCAGTATTTCTTCATTGCCCAATGAATTAAGTATTGAAAAAAAGAAAGAACCTGTTACTCTCAACGTAAAAGAAACAAATGAGAAAATAGCACCACAAAATCATTCAAATACACAAAACGCCGAATTATCAAAAGATTCCATTAATAAAATTATCGAAGGATTGCAACAAGCATCCACCAGCGGTTCCACGTCTTTACAAAGTCGTGATATCCCAATGAGCATGGACCAAATTACACATGATTTTACTGCCAGACCAAATTTTGTGCCAGCAACCGAAAAGATGAATTATATTCAAGATGAAGAAACGATGGAAACTTTAATAAAACAAAAAAGAGAAGAAAAGAAAAATCAAATGGAATATTTTTATGATGAAATTCAAACACCACTTCTCGTAATGGTCATGTTTTTTGTTTTTCAATTACCAATCTTCAAAAAATCAATGGTCAATAATTTTCAAGCTTTCTTCCAAAGAAATGGTAATTATAACCTAAAAGGTATGGTTTTTACCACTGTCTTATTCGGTGGTTTCTATTATTCTATCATTAAAACTATCAAATACTTAAGCGAACTTTAAATTTTAAATAAATTTTTACAAATTTATTTAAAATTTTATATTATTTTTTTGTTTGTTTCGTTTTCTTGCGTTTTCTTTTGCGTTTTCTTTTGTGTTTTGTTTTGTGTTTTCTTTTGCGTTTTGTTTTTCTCTTATTTTTTCGTCTTGTTTTGCGTTTTTTTTTTCTTTTTATTGATTTTTTTTTGCGGCCACCTTCGTGTTCGCTTTTTTTAAATTTACTGTTTTTTTTCAATTTTTCCCATATATCAAAATCACGGGTTTTTTTTATGACCATCTTTTCCCATATATCTTTTTTTTTTTCTTCTTCTTCTTTTTCTGCAAATAAAACTTTTTGGTCTTTCGTGTAAATTTCTTCATTCAATTTAAAAAGTGTTGGGTCTGGTTCCCTGTCCAATTTAAACGGCTCCTCTACTTTTCTGCGGAACCACTTGTATGCCTCTTTATTACTCTTGAATTTTTCAAATACTTTTTGTTCGGCGAGGTTATAATCATTAAATAAGTCAGGTTCTTGAAATATAGACGTGTTGTGCATCAACGTCATGTTGGCATCGTACCATTTTTTTTGAAATACCTTTTCCAAAGTTTCAATCTCGTTGGAGTTGAGCGGTGAAGGTTGATTTTCTTGATATAGATCAATAATATTGTCTCCGACACCACTTAAGACATTCCAATAATTACAATTGTTTTCTTTTTGGGAACATATATTACCCTCCACGTCTGTCAGACGCCCGGAAGAACTAGATATTGCTCCCATTAATTTTTCTTTTGCTTTTTTTAACAACGATGGCATATATATATATAAATATTATTAAAATTACATTTACTTAAATAATTCCTAAAATATTTTTTTTTTTTCGTTTTATTTTTTGTGTTTTGTTTTGCGTTTTGTTTTGCGTTTTGTTTTTGTTTTTTTTGTTTTTTTACGCATAAATTTTTTCCTTTCATCGATTTGTTGTGGTATATAGCGCAAGAACCACCATTCAAATTTTTTAGATTTTCGATTATTTTTTAATTTATTGAACATTGCCGATTTTTCCGCACGCATTTTTTCAATAGTTAATTGCTCACCATAACAATCTATACTAAATCTTTTCAATAATCCTTTTTGCTTTAATTTATTGCGTTTTTGCGTCTTAAACAAATATTCACACATACATAAAATACGATTTTTCATATAATATTCCCTATCAACAAACATAAATGCCAAGTAAAAACTCAACATCGTATCAATTGTTGCTATTCGAATATTTTTTTTATTTAATCTTAAAACATTATAACTGTGGCAAGCTAAAGGTTCATATATAAATATTATTGTTTCGCGACCAATTCTCACTTCATAATGCGCGGCAATAACTTCACCTACACCTTTTTTTTTATTAATAGTAACATTTTTATAACCATGATTAGTAAGTGTTTCTTTCAATTTATTTGCCGTTTTTTTTGGTTCTATCGATAATACATCAAAATCAGGAATTTTACTAATATCTTTTTTTCTTGATTTTCTTTTAATTGTTTTATAATATAATTTATTAGCATAAGCTCCAAAAAAAACACATTCTTCGTCTATTAGTGCATTTAATGTTATTTTAAAAACGTTTTCTTGTAATTCTTTTAATTTCTTTTTTGTCATTTTTTCATCATCCGATAATAAATATTTTTTTAAACTTTTTCCCTGAAAAATTTTTTCTTTTTTTACACCAATCTCAAATATTCTTTGTATTTTTTCAGAGCCACAATCATCACCTTTTAATGGAAAATGTTTATTCAACAATGTTAATCTTTTTAAAACTTTTTCCCACCTACTTACATCCCCCATTGGTCTACTTAATTCTAAATACATCAACATTCTTAAATAATTTGGCGACGTATAATAAATTCCTTCTCTAACTCTCGAATCTTTCTTTAAAGTTTTAAATAATTCTGGAACTAAAAAAGTTATATCCGCAACAGGTATATAATTGACAAATACTTTGAAAGTCCCGGCATGAACCCCTGATTTTGCTTCAACCTCTGTAAAACCTTTTTTATAATATATATCAGCTAATTCTTTTGCATCTTCTAAAGGGTTTGGAGAGAAAAAGTCATAGTCTGGTATTTCAATATCTTTATTATAAAACTGGGCATCTTTTGGTAATAAATTATTAATGGCAGTTCCACCATAACATATTAATTTTTTCTTTTTTAAAAAGTTTTCAACAATTTCTATAATTGTTTTTATTTCAGGATTATTTATTTTTTTTTTTCCTTTTTCTTTATCTATTGAATCAACCGCAGAACGTAGAATGGCCAACTCGCATTCTTCAAAATTGACTTTACAATCCATAATGATATATATTATTGATAAAATAAATTATATAGTTCCGATACATGTTGGTTCCATATTTCCTATTGTATGACATCGTTCTTTTTGTGCGGGGTCCATCTCTGGGTTTTGTGCAACTGGTTCAGAGAATTTTTTAGGTCTGCTTCTTAAATCTGCAGGTTTTAATATAAATGCTTTTTGTTCCTCTAAAAATTTTAACCTATAACCTTTTAAAGCATCTTTATGATATCCACCTCCAAAATTCATCAAAACACCTTGTATGCCACATTCATGATGCATTAACCATTTTGAATTATTTCCCATCACATTTGGTTTAGTTAATATAAAATTATTTTTTGAATCGTTGATATACATGCCTTTGGACCCTTCATTTTGAATTTGATAATCATCATATAATAAAATTTTTGTATCGCAATTTTTTGAATCACTGCATGCATTAACTAATTCCATAAATCCGGGATTATCACCTGAATTCTTAAATGGGTCATCGACAAAAATAATAACTTTATTTTTTAAATTCTCTAATGGGGTATTGAAAACATTTCCACCAAGTTTTGAATTTTCAACCGGTAAATGTTTACCTGCTAAATAGTCTGAAAAATGTTTCATTATTTTTTTTTCTAAAATATGAAATACATTTGGATTTTTACTAACTATTCTAAAATTTAATATTAATGGATCAGAACTATTTTGAATACCTCTTAAAGCACTCTTTTTAATTTGCGAAAAAACCGAACCTATTTCCAATTCGTTGTATGTATCTTTCATATATATATTATTTCTTCCCGCTGCAACAACTACATTACCATCTTTAAAATATATTTCAAAATCTAATAATCGAACACCTAAATTAATAACTGTTTTTAATGCTTCAAGGCTGACATATCCATTAATTACTTCTCCGGTGCAGCAACTATTATAACTACCATAAACATAATAATCGATTAAAGTAGTTGACATACCGTTGCTATTTCCTACTCTATAATCATTTATTGTTAAAGGTGTAATTTGAGATTCATCATTTTCATATGCTAATTTTTTCATAGCTGTTAAATTATTTTCTTGTTTAGTTAGCTCTTTTCTTAAATATATTGAATATGTAAATATAATAATGAAAACAATTGATAATAAATAAACAACAATTAGATAACAATTACTTCCCATTATTTTATTTGAATAATTTTGTGCCATATTTGAAATGTTTTTCAATCTGTCTGCCATATATACTATTATAGTAAAATATAAAAAAATTTTATAATTTAAAATAAAATATTCTATTATATTAATTATGACTGGCGGATTAATGAATTTAACAGCACAGGGTAATGAAAATATTATATTAAATGGTAATCCCAGAAAAACATTTTTTAAAGCTACATATAATAAATATACCAATTTTGGCATGCAAAAGTTTAGAATAGATTTTGAAGGTAATCGTATATTAAATTTTAATAGTCCAACTGTGCTAGATTTTAAAATTCCAAGGTATGCAGATATGTTATACGAAACTTTTATATGTATTACACTTCCAGACATTTACAGCCCCATTAAATATAATGACACTCCTATAGATGGTAATTCATTAATACCATATGAGTTTAAGTGGATTGAAGAATTGGGAGCTCATATGATTAGAGAAATTGAAATATATAGTGGTGGTGTTTCATTATCTAGGTATAGTGGTGAATATTTATCTTGTTTAAAAGAAAGAGATTATTCAGGTTCAAAAAAAAAATTATGGAATAAAATGGTAGGAAATGTCCCAGAACTTATAAGCCCTGAAAATTGCAACGGGCGTGTTAATGTCTATCCACACGCACAATACTTGGACCAAACAGGTGTTGAACCAAGTATAAGAGGTAGAAAGTTATATATCCCAATGGACTCGTTTTTTTGCGATTCAAGTAAATTAGCACTTCCTTTAGTTGCTTTACAATATCAAGAGTTATCAATAAGAATAACATTTAAACCAATTACACATCTTTACACAATAAATAATGTAAATGCGGTAGAATATAGCGATGGTATCAGTTATCGTTGTGCACCGAATCCAAATATACCAGAACATCAAATGTGGAGATTTTTGCAGCCACCCGCCGATTTTGCAGCTTCCCCCACGTTATATAATCAAACAAGGAATGACTGGAATACCGATATTCATTTAATTTCAACATATATATTTTTAGGTAAAGAAGAACAACGTGTTATGGCACAAATTAATCACAAAATTTTAATGAAACAGATTTATACCTATACTTTCCTAGGAAAAGCTGGTTCTCAAATAGTTGATATTGAAAGTAAAGATTTAGTTGCAAATTATACGTGGAGATTTAGAAGAAGTGACGCATTTGAAAGAAATGAATGGAATAATTATACAAACTGGGCTTACAATGGCATTCAACCACAAAAAAATAAGGAGCTAACAAACGACATTATTTCGCAAGCTGGAGATTATGTAAATGCTAATACCCATTTTATAACTGGTTCTCTCGGGACATATTCTAAAAATGTAAAAAATATTTTAATAGATTTGGGCATTGTCATGGAAGGTGTTTATAGGGAAAATGTTTTTGACAGTGGTGTTTATGATTATGTAGAAAAATATAATAAAACTGGAAATAATACTAAAGATGGTTTGTATTTCTATTCTTTTGCTACAGATGGAAATAGAAAAAATTATCAACCAACTGGTGCCATGAATGTTAATAGATTTAAAAAAATATCATTCGAATTCAATACCATAACACCACCTATTGACCCAGATGGTTCTTCTTCTGAATACATTTGCGATTTATCCGGAAATGCCATTGGTTTCAGAAAAAATATATCAAAATTAAACACTTACAATTACGACCTTGTTATTTTTGAAGAGAGATATAATGTTATTATGATTCAATCTGGTCGAATTGGACTTTTACATGCCCGTTAATACTTTTGGGAAAAGTATTGCAAAAACTCTTTTTTTTAATAAAAAAAACTTATAAGTTTTTTTATTAAAAATATTTTTTACGTATTAAATAATTAGAATAATTTCCAAACAGAATTAAAAAATCGAATATTACCAAACCTATTTTGCGGCTTATATTGATTAGTATAAGCAGATTTACTTCCACCCAACCTATTCTCCCCACTATTTATTAACAATCTTCTTTTATAATAATCTTCTAAACTCATATCTTGTGTTCCAGTATCATGTGGATTATTTATATCCAAAAACATATTTGCCATCGTAGTATCAGCAGCATTCACAGTCCCATCAGTATTGTAATTATCGGTGCTTTCCTCGGGAGAAGTATATTCTGTTGGTGGTGGGCAATTATTATTATGCAAGCCCTGCATTTTATCAATCTCGCATTGCGTTAATTGTCTATTTTGGTCAAAAGGTAATGCATTTGTTTCGGTTGACGTTGCATCTACCCATGTATATTTATACTCTCCATTCTCTATTGTTTCTTTCATTTCTCCCTGTGCTTCAATGTCAACTGTCCCGCATTGTTTGCATTGTTGTGTATATCTACAACCATGAATATCTTTATCATATGTTACGCCTGTTGCCGGACCATAATTATTCCAACCAGTATCTTGTGGACCTAAACAAGTATATGGACATGCTTTAAAATATTTTATTGTTCCATTCACATCCTTTGCGAATGGATTGGGATTTATTGTGCTTACACCTTCACACGAACCTGTGATTTTTGTTGGTGCTGCGCAATTTAAAGAACATGTTTCAGTTGAGGTTCCCTCCGGTGTAGAACGTTGATTTGTGGCGACTGTTCGTGCTGCACTCTCTGTTTCAGCCGCTGTTTCAGCCGCGGTTGCAGCCGCAGCTGCAGTTTCAGCAACTGGTGGGTCATCCACTGTTATTTTTCCTTCTTGCATATTTGTTCCTGAAATATATTTAAAAGTTTCACCTGCACTATGTGGTACTTCCTCCCAGATAGAACCACTATTTACAGGTTTTACAGCTCTTACAACTTTACCAGTTGTATCAACCCCCCATAAATATGTATTGCTAGAACCCGAAACATATTTTAATTTCTTATTTAAAATATTCCAAGTGCCGGAACCGTCTATATTTTTTTTATACAACTTATTTTCACTAGAACCAGCACCCCCAGTCAATGCAAAAACATAATTTTCTCCACAACTTACTTGTTTAATATTTACGTTAGTTGTCATCTCTCTTGTCCATGATTGTGTATTTTTTTCCGTCTTCCAAGCAACATTATCTTTATCAACAGCCCATATCCATCCATTACCTGAAGCAGACATTTGTTTAAATTTCTTATTGTTTGTTTCATTGCTTTGGCTTGCCCAATTACCTGTTGAATTTACAGGTGTTGAATTTACAGGTCTTTTATATACAACATAATCGCCTTGAGCTCCTGTTAAACCCCAAACATAAACTTCATCTGATGTTATATCTACAAAGGTTACTCCTGATTTTTCCTTTTTTACCCAAGATGAGTTTGGTGTTTTATGCCATGGTTTTCCACTATTATCTAAAGCCCAATAACCCCTCGTTGATGTAATGACTTTTTTAAATTTTTTAGAACCATAAGCAGAATTTGTTTTGTCTGTTTCGGAATATTTTACAATACCATTATTGTCTGTAACAGCTAATGTTAATGCTTCTTCTATTTTTTTCTTCTGCAATACAAAATATATTGTTATAAAAACAGCTAAAATATATAATATATAAATAAACATTTGGATATATATTATACTTTTAAAAAAAGTATAGCAAAAATTTCGTTTTATACTTTAAAAAAAGTATAGCAAAAATTTCGTTTTATACTTTAAAAAAAAGTATAGCAAAAATTTCGTTTTATACTTTAAAAAAAAGTATAGCAAAAATTTCGTTTTATACTTTTATGCTTTTTTCTTAATAACATTAGATTTTGGTATAAATTTTAAATAATCAATAACTCTCCTACCTTCGCTGGTAGAATCTGTTTTCTTATTTAATAATGTTTCATTAGTTCCTATATATTTAATTAAACCGCTTGGAATACCTTCATTTTCAACGAATGCCGCCTTTTTATTATTAATAAAAATACCAACATCATATTTATTATCTTTATTTTTCCTTACCTCATATCTTATAACATAAGGTCCCTGGTCTAACATGTATTTATATCTTTTTTCACCGATACCCTTAAAAATAGAACCATCTGCAGTATAACCATCTCTATAAACACCAGTACTAAAACCTTGTCCGTTTTCATCTTGATTAAAACCCCAGTTTCCCTGAACAGTAGCGTTTAATTTTTGGTCAACCGGAATCGCTATTTCTAAATCATAGTCATGAACATTGGGTAAAATTATTTTTTTAAAAGCATTATCTTCAAATGTTCTCATTCTAACATTTATGAATTCTTCTAAAACAGTTCCTTTTTTTGGATTAAAATAATTATTTACATCAATAAACATATTAATAAATATAAATGTAAATGAAAATAACACAATCATTATCAAAAACAAATATATAACTGTTCCAAATGTAATGTTCATTATATATATTAAATAATTATTTTATTAGATAACAAAGCATCCATTATTTTTAAATTTTTTGTATAAAAATAATCTTTTATATCATAATATAAATTGTAACCTATAAATAATAATATTAATATAGCTAAAATACTCAATGCTTTATCTAACATATATATATAATAAAAGTTAATTATTTCACCAAATGTGTATTTATTTGCTGACTAACCAATATAAATGTTGTGCATTTTGGTAAATGTTTTATTTTTTTTGCATTCACATATGCACATGTTGACCTTAAACCACCTAAATAATCATTTACTGTTTCTTCTAAAGAACCTCTATACGGAACTTTTATTACTCTACCTTCAGAAGAACGATAATTTGCCATAGAACCATAATGTTTTTTCATAGCCAACTCACTACTCATCCCATAAAATAATTTATATTTCTTTATTTTATTTGAACTATCTTTTTCTTCTATAATTTCTCCAGGGTTTTCGTCGTGACCACTAAATATACCACCACACATTACAAAATCTGCACCACCTCCAAATGCCTTTGCCATATCACCAGGGCAAGTAATACCACCATCGCCTACAATAAAACCACCACAACCATGAGCTGAATCGGCACAATCAATGATAGCACTTAATTGTGGAACACCAACACCTGTTTTCATTCTTGTTAAACATGCGCTACCTGGACCAATGCCGACTTTTACAATGTCGACACCACCATTAATTATTAGTTCTTGTGTCATTTCACCGGAAGCAACATTGCCGGCAATAATTATAGCTTTAGGATAACGTTTTCTAATTTTTTTACAAAATTCGACCATTTTATACATATAACCGTTTGCAACATCAATGCAAATCCATTTTAAAAATGGAATATTATCCATAATTTCACACAAGTTTTCATAATTTTTTTCACTAATACCTGTCGAAACTACCGTATATTTTAATATATCACCAATTTCTTCATTTAATTTAAATCCTTTAATAAAAGACTTAAAATCTTTTAAATTATAGAACTTATTTAAACAAGTCAAAATTTTAAATTTGGATAAAATCTTTAAAACTTCAAATGTTCCTGTAGTATCCATATTTGCCGCCATGATTGGAACACCTTTCCAACTGGATGAACTATTTTGAAATGTAAAAATTCTTTGAAGGCATACTTCATTTCTTGAAGAAATAGTTGTTCTTTGGGGTTTAATTAAGACATTATTAAAATCAAGCTTTGGTGTTATTTCAATTTTCATAATAATAAAAATATTATATTTGTTTTAAATAATATTTTTATGTAATATTATTTATATATAATGAAACGTTATGAAAATATTTTGAATTTATTATCAAAGAAATATTATGGTATTAAAAATGTTTTTTTTAAAAATAATATTAGGGAGGGTTTAGAAAATGATAGTTGTGACCCAGGAAAAGTGTTCAATGGAAACGAATGTGTTAAAGAAATTAAAAATGTAAAAATGTTTCTTTTGATGCCTATCGCTAATTGCCTTGTAATAACGGTTGTTTCATTTTTATTTGCTGGCTTTTTATTCAAAATTAAAAGTTCTCCACTGGCTTTAACTAAAAATGGATTATCATGTGCAGACATAGCTATGAGTAAAATTTTTAAAAAAAATCCATTAGAGGGTATTGTTCTTGATACGGTTTATACAAACAAAGCCGATAAACATAAATTTAATAAAATTGTTTTTCCATGGTTGTCAAAAGAATTATATCCTGACAAACCGGGCACACAAAAAGAGACAGCAAGCATTCAATCCAAAGACCCAACATCCACGACAGCACCATCACCAAGCAGATTTAGTTTGGGATTTGTATTAATGTTGCCATTTTATTTGTCATTAAAATATATTACTACTTTGTGGTATAAGCCAATTAGTTTTGTAAAAAAAATATTATATAAACAAAAAAATTGGGGAACTATACCTGAAATTAGTAAAATAAATAAAGAAAGTTGGGTAAAAGATTTTTTCACTATTTTTATTTTTACACCTATTTTACTTTTCCTTGTTTTTCCAATAGTATTTTTAATTAGTTTAATACTTTCAACTATTGTTGCACCAATTGCTTCTTGGGGCCTTTATTATGTCCCAAACAAACAAGGAAAGATGAGAAAACCGGTTGGTGAAGTCGATAATATGCTCTGGAAAGCATTACTGGGATTTTTAAATATTTTAAAAATAATTGGTTGGTTGGTATTGTATTTCATATTGGGTATTTTTTTCTCATTTGGAATATTTGGTTTAACGATGATTTGGTTTTTACACATTTTTACAGGTGCTTTTGAAAGTAAAAGAGACGGACTCAAAACAATATTGAAAACATGGGCGAATATAATTTGGGATTATAAATATATATGGGCTCTTTTTGCCATTGCTATGTGGGCTTCCAACTTTTCTCTTTATTTAAAAGGACCACATAATATGTTTACATTTATAAAACCAAAGGAAAGAGATATGATTCCGGGTATGATTATTGGAGCAGCAGCTTTATTACTCGGGCTCCAACAAATGAAATTCTTTAAATTTTTACCAAAAACACCACAATATAGAAGTTCTTGTTATCCTAATTGCGAGCCACCGTCAGTTTCCCCTGACGAGGCTGGTTTAACAAAGAAATGTCCTCCAAATTCATCAAAATTGGCGGTTTAAACATATTAATTAAAATATAATTAAAGTTAATTGTTAATTATATTTATTATGGGAAAAAAGAATCGAAAAAAGAAAAAAGTTTCTGCAAATGGAAAACCTTTTGTAAGCGTATGCACACCGACATATAACAGGCGACTTTTCATACCAAATTTAATAAGATGTTTTCAATCACAAACATACCCTAAAGAAATCATGGAATGGATAATAATAGATGATGGTGAAGATTCGGTTGAAGACCTTTTCAAGGATGTCGAATGTGTAAAATATTTTAGATATGAAGAAAAAATAAAATTAGGTCGTAAAAGAAATTTAATGCATGAAAAATCAAAAGGTGATATTATTGTTTATATGGATGATGATGACTTTTATCCCCCAGAAAGAGTTAACCATGCAGTAAATAGATTAAGAGCTATCCCAGAAGCTTTGGCAGTTGGCAGCAGTATTGTTTATATTTACTTTAACGATTTAGATAAAATTTACCAATTTGGACCTTATGGTCCAATGCATGCTACCGCTGGAACATTTGCATTTAAAAGAAAATTATTAGAACAGACAAGTTATGATAATGAAGCTGAATTAGCGGAAGAAAAGGCTTTTTTAAAAAATTATACTGTTCCTTTAGCACAATTAAATCCATTAAAAAGTATATTATGTTTTGCTCACCAATTTAATACATTTGATAAAAGAAAATTATTGCTTAATCCTAATCCTAAATTCGTGAAAGAAACAAGTTTAAAACCAAGTGCTTTTATAAAAGATAAAAATATGTTAAAATTTTATATTACTGTTTAAATAATTTATAAATTTATTAAATAATTTATAAATTTATTAAATAATTTTTAAATTTATTAAATAATTTTTAAAAAATAAATTATTTTATTATATTAAATGAAATTACCAAAACCTTTAAAAAATGTCATGAAAACTTTCGAAAAACAATCAGATATGGTAAAATTAGGTATCGTTTTGTTGGTCCTCTATGGTATTTATCGTTTCTTACAAGAAATGCAGTGGGGTATAGGCAGCAGCAGTTATTTAGAAGGTTTCACAAATAAAACGTTTGTCTTTTTTAGAATGAATGGATGTGGTCATTGTGAAAACTGCACTCCTGAATGGAAAAAATTCAAAGCATCTTACACTGGTCCAATTGAATTAAAAGAAGTAGAACAGGCTCAAATGACAGACCAACAGAAAGAGTGGGTGAAAGGATTTCCTACTTTTGTATTAGTTGAGAATGGAAAAGTATTAAAAACATTTGAAGGAGAAAGAACAGAAGCAGGGTTTAAATCATTCCTTGGATAATTCATCATATTCCTCGTGAATTTTATCAATATATCTATATAATCTCGATATGTCTAATTTTGATATATCATAATTTTCATCACTAAAAAAAGTAAATATCTCTTCAATATTTTTGTTTTTTCTTAATTTTATAAAAAATGAAAATAAATCTTTTTTATCCATCACCAACTTATTACATAATGTTTGTATAAATATAGTATTGTTATATTCAGTTGAATACTTTGTTAAAACTTTTGTAAATCGAATATTTTTAATATTATTTTTTGGTATATTACTTTCGTGGAATAGTTTATTATTATACATTGTTTTAATTAAAGATGTCATTTCATTAAATATCCATATTTGTTTTTGAAATGTTATTCTATCTATATAATCTGAAAAAACAAAATTTTCTAATAAATTTTTATAATTTTCAATATTCTGAAATTTATCCTTATCTTTAAAATAATCAATAATATTTTCATGAAATAACAGCCCAACACTTGTTCTATCTGTCTCATTCATTATATCATTATGATTTTCTATATTATATTTATTTGTAAGCAATTGATAAGTTATATTTTTTGTATCTTCATTATAATTTTTTTTTTCAAAAATTTTATTTATTAAATTATTTTTCAATATTTCTTGATTGTTTTCATAAATATTATAGATTGATTTTAATTTTCTTAAGTCGCTTTGAATATACTCATTTATTATTTTCTTCAAATTTTCATTAATTTTTGGCATTAATTTTCCAATAATGTTTTTTACATCTTTTTTAGTCGGTTGTTTTAATTCTATCGTTGTGCAAATTTTCATCATTTCCTTTATTTTTTTATCCATATGATAATTACCAATACATATAATAGGTATCATTGTCGTATTTTCTTTTTTTTGTTTGTTCGTTTTCTTTGGTCTAATTAATTTAATTAAAGAATTTATCCCACCTTTATCACCATTATTCATTCCATCTATTTCATCCATTATTATTGCAATTTTTCTTATCTTTTTTTTAAACAAACTCAAAACATTTTTATCTGACATATTATGTTTCGTTATCGTTTCAATGACTGACTTGTTTCTCACATCTCCCGCGTCATAATTAACAATATCATAGTTTAATTTTTTTAACATATTTCTAACAAAATATGTTTTCCCACAACCCGGTGCCCCATATACATATATCCCCCTTTTTGTTAATAATTTTTCTTTATTTTCTTCAAAATACTTTAAACTATTAATAAATGTCTTTTCGCAGTCATTTCTATTTAATAATAAGTTTAAATTTAGTTTGTCCATGTATTATTTATACGTCTTATTTTTTTATGCTTCTTTTTACGAACTATTCCATTTTTTCCTTCAAACATTTTTATGACATTTCCACATTTTGTCGACTCTAAAATAATACATAATTGCTCTAAAAATTGTATATAATTTCTATATTTATAACCATTATACCTATATTTTTTTATTTTGAGCCAATGATTATATTTATATTTTATAACCATTTCAAAAATATAATTCATATTATTTTTTATAATTTTTCGAACATATGATTCAAATGTATAATTGTATGAAATGCTTTTATAGGGTAGTGCTGTTTCATTCCATTTTAATCTCATTTTCATATATTCATTTTCATAATCTTTTTTGTTTGTTATTATTATAAATTCTCTCGAAATATATGTTTTAATTATCATAACAACTTCTAATGGAATTTTATTTATTTTATTTAGTAAATCCATTTATATATATTTTAAAATAATTTTTATTTTTTTTAAAATTATGTTTTAAAAAATTGTTTTATGTTTTAAAATTATGTTTTAAAAAATTGTTTTTAAAACATAAATTTATGTTTAGCATAAATTATTATTTGTTATACCATCCCAATTAACTTTATTGTCTTTCGCCCAATTACAATTTTCTATTCTACCAGTAGGTGTATCATCCGCTAATTCTCCGGATTCTGCATCTTGGCTATATGTCCCTTTATTATTAGCAGTTGCTTTGCATTTTTTTGAATTCTCAACCGGTTCCCAATAATCAGGACATTGTGCTACTTCGGGTGGAAAAATTTGATTTTTATAACTATTTTTTATAATTAATGCCATTATTAATAACATTCCTAAAAAAATAGTTAATGCTATCATTAAAACTGTTTTCTTAAACTGGTCCATAATATATATTTTAACTATATTATTTTTTCTTTGTTAATTGTATATGAATGGTAGAGTAGATATCACGGGACATAATAATACAGACCGTTTTTTATTATATGAAAGACCTGAAAATAAAAAATCAACCGACTATAAAAATGCTCTTGTAGGAAATTTTCATGCTTCTACCTTATCCAACACTTTCTTCTCTGCTGCAAATATCACTATTATACAAAATGCTATTTTAGCTGGTGTTTCGCAAAAATCTAACGGTAGATTCAAAATTGGCTACCAAGATGAAGATATTGTTAAAACTATCATGAGAGCTATGTTTTTACAATTCTCAAAAAATTTAGATTATGATATAAGAGAACAAATAACAGAACTAAATAAATTTGTTACTGAATATGCAGTGCCTCGTGTTTATAACGAAGCAGTTGGCTACATAAAATACAAAAATCAGGTGAGTGTTTTGGCTACACCGATAGATTTGCCAAAATCGAGTTATCACTCCAATACGCTTGAAATGAAGCCCTTTTTTTAATTTTTAAATTTTTTATAAAAAAAATTTAAAAATTATGATTTTAAAAAAACGAAAAATAGCCTTTCTTTTGTTTCTTTTCTTGTGTTTTTTGTGTTTTTTGTGTTTTTTGTGTTTTTTGTGTTTTTTGTGTTTTTTGTGTTTTTTGTGTTTTACTATTTGGATAATATTTTGCCATATAGTCATATAAATTTTGCGTTCCCATCGATGAATTACAACTACCACAAATAGGTCTTAAGTTTTCCACCGTTAAATTGCCACCATTATGTTCAGCTATAACATGCCCACAATGCCATGATTTTGTAATATGTAATTTTTCCGCATCACAACAATAACATTTCGCCATTGTATTTTTCTCATCGTTATACTTATTCCATACTTGATTTCTTAAATTTTTTGGTATTTTTTTTTTTTTATTTTTTTTAGGTTCTTTTTTTAAAATTTCTCCAGTATAGTTTTTTACTATTTTTTTTATCCATTCATAACCATATTCTTCTT
>Ga0115560_1000315_pt1 | contig 38075 bp, 39 predicted proteins | sample COGITO_mtgs_1105_5_FD_87278 | JGI IMG/M metagenome (GOLD analysis project Ga0115560, IMG submission 87278) | Pelagic marine microbial communities from North Sea - COGITO_mtgs_110509 | ecosystem: Environmental > Aquatic > Marine > Epipelagic | place: Germany:Helgoland, sampling site Kabeltonne... | reverse complement strand
TGTGAAAGATATTGATTTGAAGGATGAAAAATACCAGTATTTATTTACCGTAGATAGTATTAATAATTTGGTCGTGGAAGGCATGTCGTTTAGAGAGGCCTACCAACAAATAGGCGGTCAAGTTCAAGCAGGCACTTACACGCCAGATCTCGGGAAAGCACACACGCACGTAGGAAGTATTCACAATTTAACCTTAGATAAAATTAGAGAAAAATATCCCCATTAACCCATTTTTTCGACTTTAAAATCTAAAAAACCCAAAACCTACTTGTTTCGGGTTTTTTAAATTTAATAATCATAGGTTAATTTATTTTAAGTTTTTACCTAAAGATTTTATAGCTTGCAGCAACGAATGCATGACCATATTGAAAACAAACAGCTTTCAACCCGGTTTCATTAAAATCCTAAAAAGGGAAAATTGAGAAAGAAAAAAGCCATAAAAATACTTGAAGAACAGCGGCAAAAAGTTTTAAATCCTCACTATCAAAATACCCAAGAGTGGATTTATGAGACCGCTTCCTACATAAAAAACTTTTTTGGGGTTAAATACGCTGAATATGCGTGGATTTCACAATTTAAATGGTACGTAAAAACAGAAGGTACAGATGATGTCAATAATAAGGAAATCAATACAATGTTAGACAGGAATTGTAGAGAAGGCATCACATTACAAGTACTCTAGTGCAAGTAATTATGTAAATAATGTGGGTTTAGTTGCTATTGAAATAGTCGATAACCCTGTTGTTGATGTTTTAAAAAAGGCATCAATAACCAAATACAATCAGTATTAAAATATGAATTTAAATGAGAAAAGAAGTGAAAGAATTTATGGCTCAAAGTCGGGAGACTTTGCGCAGCGGGAGATGCTTGTTTTGTTAAATCTGATTTTCCTTCGGAAAATCTTCGCACACAAAACCGCTACTTTTCATATACTAACCGTTGACATTAAGCCCTTAATAAAAGCCAGCTCTTTTTTCTAAAACAGTCTACAAATACCGTTCTTTGACAATATTCAAATGATGCATTTGATGTCCAGAAAACAGAACCCCCAAAGCCCTTACAGAAATTATATTTTCAGAAGCAACCCCAATACGCAACAAAGCTTCCTCATAAAAACTTTGAAACAATTGAATGGTACTCTGCCTAAGCGTGGCCATTTCATCCAAAAGATCAAAGTAATTCAATTGATTGGCATTGCCACAGTCTACAAATAAATCTTGATCAAAACCAGGCAAAACAGTCTTGTCATTTCTAGCAAAACACAAGGCACGGTAACAGAAAATGCGCTCCGTATCAATAATATGCTGAATCAATTCTTTGAGGGTCCACTTCCCTTCTGCATAGGAAAAATTGTGTTTTTCTTCCGGTAGGTTTCGCAAAACAGAATCAAAAGCTTGTTGCGAATGCTCTAAGTTTTCTATAATAGACCTATTTTTTGCTGCAGCCAATTGAATATAATGCTCAAAATAAGCTGCGTATTCATTTTTTGGAATCATTCCTTTTCTTTTGTGTAAGTTTGTTTTGTAAAACTAAGCATTTTATATGACGCAATTATTCATCAATATCAAAGAACTTATTCAGGTTCGAGAAACTGAAGTTGAAAAAGTATCTGGGAAAGAAATGGGTATATTACCAACCCTCAAAAACGCATATTTACGCGTGGAAGACGATTTGATTGTAGACTTTGGTTTGATGGAAACACTGCAAAATAAAACAGCAGATGAAACCATCGATTGCCGCGGAAAAATGATCTTCCCATCTTGGTGTGATTCCCATACACACTTGGTTTATGCAGGAAATCGAGCACAAGAATTTGTAGATCGAATTCAGGGGTTGAGTTATGAAGAAATTGCCAACAATGGTGGCGGAATTTTAAATTCTGCAAAAAAAATACACCAAATTTCCGAAAACGAATTGTACCAACAATCTGCGCACAGACTGCAAGAAGTAATTGCACTGGGAACTGGCGCCATTGAAATAAAATCGGGCTATGGGCTCACGGTAGCAGGAGAACTAAAAATGCTACGAGTAATTAAAAAATTGAAAGAAAATTTTGATACGCCTATAAAAGCCACCTTTTTGGGCGCACATGCACTTCCATCTGCATATAAAAATAACAAGGAGGCATACTTGGAGCTCATTATTGAAGAGATGCTCCCAAAAATAGCAGCAGAAAATTTAGCAGATTTTATCGATATTTTCTGTGAAATAGGATATTTCGACGTAGAAGACACCGCACGAATTTTGGGCGCAGGAAAGAAATATGGTCTGATTCCAAAAGTGCACGTAAATCAGTTCAATGCCTTTGGGGGTATTGCCGTTTCCGTAGCGCATCAAGCATTGTCTGTTGACCATTTGGAGGAATTGACACAAGAAGATATTCATGCATTAAAAGGAACAAATACAATGTCTGTGGCACTGCCCGCCTGTTCCTTTTTTTTAAGCATCCCCTACACCCCAGCAAGAAGAATTATTGATGCAGGCTTGCCATTGGCGCTGGCATCGGACTACAACCCAGGCTCTGCACCTACCGGAAATATGAATTTTGTGATGGCAACAGCCTGTATCAAAATGAAAATGACTCCTGAAGAAGCTATTAATGCCGCAACAATAAATGGTGCATTTGCCATGCATCTATCTCACAAAGTGGGCAGTATTACCAGAGGAAAATTGGCCAATTTTTTCATTACAAAAACAATAGCTTCTTATCACTATCTTCCCTATCATTTTGGAGATAATTTAATAGAAACCGTTTATTTAAGAGGGAAAAAAATCAGCCTTTAATTTTGTAATTTCAACCAAAAGACCTGCAAATATTCTTTTTCTGCAAGCCTTAACTCTTTTTTTATCTTTAAATTTGTCATTCAAATTTATTGCATGTTTTTTCATTTTTTTCAGTATGTAAAGTTTCTCTTGAATTCGACAAATCAACACGGAGTGCACTCCCCTTTTGTATATCATTTAGTTACAAAATGTTTTTATACTCAGGGTAATCAAAAGCACAGAGAGCAATACCGAAAAATCCAGAAAAGTGCCTTAAAGAATAAGGAAGTAAACTTTCCAAAATTAAAATTGAAGAAACCCGAGCTACTCCTAAAAGTCATTGCCTATTTCAAACCCATCAATAATTTAGAAATTAGCAACCTAGCGGGATGCCTCGCTTCCACAATAAAAATTGCCCAGCCCAATGCTATCGTCACAACTATAGCAACTACTTTTGAGGCTGCTGATGATCGCGAAAATTTATTAAAGGGAACCGACTGTAAACTCTTAGACATGGGTTTTTTTAATAGTACCGAAGAAGGAATTTTACCGTATTTTGAAAGCTGTCTTTTGAAGATTCATAATGAAACATTCTTTATCTTTAAAGATCTTTACCAAAGTAAAGAAATGAAAAATGCTTGGGCTCAAATTAAACAACACCCACAAGTAACCGTAACCGTCGATGTTTTTTATTATGGATTTGTTTTCATTAGAAAAGAACAGCAAAAAGAACATTTTAAGATACGTATCTAAAAAAGGAAATCATTATACAGACTAAATTATAAACTTTGAAATTCATTGAAAATGAAGATATATACTAAAACGGGAGACAATGGCACTACAGGACTCTATGGAGGAAATAGAGTGAAAAAGTACAATTTACGCATCGACAGTTATGGAACCGTAGATGAATTGAATGCATATATTGGTTTGATTAAAGATCAAGAAATTTCAACATCAATTAAAGATTCGCTTTTAAAAATTCAAAACGAGTTATTTACCCTAGGCGCCATGCTGGCAACACCCACAGAAAAAGAAACCTTAAAAAGTGGCGCAGAAAGACTGAACATTCCAAAAATTGACAGCAGTTCAATCCTTTTTTTAGAAAATGAAATTGATGCTATGGAGGAAGGGCTTGCACCAATGACCCATTTCATTTTACCTGGAGGACATCAATCGGTGTCATTCTGTCACATAGCAAGATGTGTTTGTAGACGTTCTGAACGTCTTTGTGTTGCACTAAATGACGAGGAAACCATTAATAATGATATTTTAAAATACTTAAACCGCCTTTCTGACTATCTTTTTGTATTGGCACGAAAATTGTCTAAAGACTTATCAGTAGCGGAAATCAAGTGGATTCCAAAAAAAAATAATTAAGTTCTTTATATATTGATTTTATATTTCTTAAAAAAGACTTGCATAATTGCGTAAAAAATTTATTTTTGCACAAAATTAAACAATAAGAAATGTATTGGACATTAGAATTGGCATCTTACCTAGCAGATGCACCTTGGCCAGCAACCAAAGATGAGTTAATCGATTATGCTATTAGAACTGGATCTCCGTTAGAAGTAGTTGAAAACCTACAAGATATCGAAGATGAAGGGGATGCATATGACTCCATCATCGAAATTTGGCCAGATTATCCCACCGAAGATGATTATCTTTGGAACGAAGATGAATACTAAATAATAACCATACAAAAAGTCTCTATAGAGGCTTTTTTTTTGTTATATTTCAATCTCTTTTTTAATGAGAAATTAAAAAATTAAAATATTGATTCACAATAAAATAAAGCAACATATACTGTGTTGCACTAAAAAATAAATTCGCAATGAGCATATTAAATTCTGTAATCAAACTTTTTGTAGGAGACAAACAGCAAAAGGATTTGAAAATCTTACAACCTGTTGTCGATGATGTAAAGAAATTTGAAGCAGCAATCCAATTATTGTCCAACGACGAATTGAGAGGAAAAACGCTTGCGTTTAAAAACATCCTAAAAGAGGCAACAAAGGAATTTGATGGAACGATTGAACGTTTAGAAATAGAAGCAAAAACAGCAGATATCGATCGACAAGAGACAATTTATACAGAAATTGACGCTTTAAAAGACGAAGCCTATAAAATTTCTGAAGCGACGCTAATGGAAATTATGCCAGAAGCATTTGCAGTGGTGAAAGAAACAGCAAAACGTTTTGTAGAAAATGAAGAGCTTGAGGTAACGGCAACCCCTTTTGACAGAGAATTGTCTGGAGAAAGAGATCATATCACCTTGGAAGGCGACAAAGCTTTTTGGGCAAACTCATGGGATGCTGCTGGTAAACCAGTCACTTGGGACATGGTGCATTATGACGTGCAGTTAATTGGTGGGTCTGTGCTACATCAAGGGAAAATTGCAGAAATGATGACAGGTGAAGGAAAAACATTGGTTTCTACCCTACCCGTCTACTTAAATGCATTAACTGGAAAAGGGGTACACTTAGTAACCGTAAATGATTACTTGGCAAAACGTGATAAGGCATGGATGGGGCCTATTTTTGAGTTTCATGGTTTTACAACAGATTGTATCGATTACCATCAACCCAATTCGGATGCACGTAGAAAAGCCTACAATGCAGACATTACTTACGGAACCAATAACGAATTCGGTTTCGATTACTTGCGAGATAATATGGCAAGTTCTAAAGATGATTTGGTACAAAGAGCGCCAAATTATGCCATTATTGATGAAGTAGATTCTGTTTTAATTGACGATGCAAGAACCCCATTGATTATATCGGGGCCAGTACCACAAGGAGATCGACATGAATTTACAGAACTAAAACCTTTGGTGTCTGAATTGGTTACCCTACAAAGACAACATTTGGTAAGTGTATTGGCGGAAGCAAAAAAATTATTGGCAGACGGCAACGTCAAAGAAGGTGGATTTCTATTATTGAGAGTGTATCGAGGATTGCCAAAAAACAAAGCATTGATTAAATTTTTGTCACAAGAAGGAATGAAACAAATTCTTCAAAAGACAGAAAACACCTATATGGCAGATAACAACAAGTTGATGCCAGAAGTCGATGAAGATCTTTGGTTTGTCATCGAAGAGAAAAACAATCAAATTGATTTAACAGACAAAGGGATTGGATACTTATCTGAAAAAACACAAAATGACACGTTCTTTGTGTTACCAGATATTGGTGTGAAAATTGGTGAAATTGAAACTTCAGAAAACACCCCCGAAGAAAAAGCTGCTGAAAAAGAAGAACTCTATAAAGACTTTAGCATCAAAAGTGAGCGTATTCATACCATGAATCAATTGTTAAAAGCCTACACTGTTTTTGAAAAAGATGTGGAATATGTGGTGATGGATAACAAAGTCATGATTGTTGACGAACAAACGGGTCGTATTATGGACGGTCGTCGTTATTCTGATGGCTTGCACCAAGCCATTGAAGCAAAAGAAAATGTAAAAATTGAAGATGCTACACAAACCTTTGCAACGGTAACCCTTCAAAATTACTTTAGAATGTATCGCAAACTTTCTGGAATGACGGGTACTGCCATTACAGAAGCAGGAGAATTGTGGGAAATCTACAAATTAGATGTGGTAGAAATTCCGACTAACAAGCCGATACAAAGAGATGATAAAGAAGATTTAGTTTACAAAACTGCACGTGAAAAATACAATGCAGTGATTGAAGATATTGTAAAGTTAGTAGCAGACAAGCGTCCGGTATTGGTGGGAACCACTTCCGTTGAAATCTCAGAATTATTAGGGCGAATGTTACAAATGCGAAAAATTCCACACAATATTTTAAATGCAAAATTGCACAAACGTGAAGCAGATGTAGTTGCTGAAGCGGGAAAACCAGGTGTCGTAACAATTGCAACAAACATGGCAGGTCGTGGTACCGATATTAAACTTACTGGAAATGTGAAAGCTGCAGGAGGTTTGGCTATTATTGGTACAGAACGTCACGATTCCCGAAGAGTTGACAGACAGTTAAGAGGTCGAGCAGGTAGACAGGGTGATGTGGGTTCTTCTCAGTTTTACGTAGCCTTAGACGACAATTTAATGCGTTTGTTTGGTTCGGATAGAATTGCAAAAATGATGGACAGAATGGGCTTAAAAGAAGGGGAAGTAATTCAACATTCTATGATCTCGAAATCCATTGAACGTGCACAGAAAAAAGTAGAAGAAAACAATTTTGGTGTTCGAAAGCGTTTGTTAGAATATGATGATATTATGAACGCTCAGCGTGAATTTATCTACAAAAGAAGACGAAATGCCTTGGATGGAAAACGTTTGCAAATTGACATTGCCAACATGATTTATGAAACCTGCGAAAACATTGTAAATCAAAACAAACCTACAAAAGACTTCCAAAACTTTGAATTTGAATTGATACGCTTTTCATCAATGACTTCTCCTCTTTCTGAAGAAGAATTTGAAGGAAAGCCTGCACAAGAAATCACTGACACCTTGTATGAAACCATTTCGGCACACTACAAGGACAAAATCGAACGAAATGCTGTTTTGGCCTATCCTGTAATTAAAGATGTTTTTGAAAATGAAGGAGACAAATACGAACGTATTGTAGTGCCTTTTACTGACGGTACCAAATCACTACAGGTGGTTACTAATCTTAAGGATGCCTACGAGAGTGAAGGAAAAAGTTTGGTTACCGATTTTGAAAAGAACATTACTTTAGCAATCATCGATGAAAACTGGAAAGATCATTTACGTAAAATGGATGATTTAAAACAATCGGTACAAAATGCATCTTACGAACAAAAAGATCCTTTATTGATTTACAAGTTTGAAGCTTTTGAGTTGTTTAAAACAACCGTAGCAGAAATTAACAGAGCCGTTTTATCCTTCTTATTTAAAGGGGAGTTGCCTTCAAAAGATTCCCAACAAATATCAGAAGCAAGAAGTCAAAAAAAACAACGTCTAAATACGTCCAAAGCAACGGTACAAAATTCTACAGAACAAGCGATTTCAAATTCTCGTCAACAACAAGAACCTGTGGAAACCGTTGTGAGAGATCAACCCAAAATTGGTAGAAACGAAAAGGTTACGATTAAAAATGTAATGAGTGGTGAAGAGAAAGAAGTGAAATTTAAACAAGCCATTCCTTTACTTGAAAAAGGAGAATGGGTGCTTGTAAACAACTAAAATTGCCTCTTATCAAGTTCTATTAGATTACAAAAAGAAACCCGTTTTGAGATACTCAAAACGGGTTTTTTATTAGATCGTAATCGGTTAGAATTTTGTATCCATTTGTAAATATTGTAAAAATTCTTTTCGAGTTTCTTTCTCTTTAAATTTCCCTCCGAATTCTGAAGTAACTGTGGAGCTTTCAATATCTTTGATACCTCTTGAGTTTACACACAAGTGCTTTGCATCAACGACACAAGCAACATCTTGTGTACCCAATGCTTCTTGCATTGCTTGCACAATTTGCATTGTCAAACGCTCTTGAACTTGTGGTCTTTTAGAAAAATATTCCACAATTCTGTTCATCTTAGACAATCCAATTACTTTACCATTAGAAATATAAGCAAGATGTGCTCTACCAATAATTGGTAATAAATGATGCTCACAAGTTGAATAAACTACGATGTTTTTTTCTACTAACATTTCACCGTAATTGTAATTATTTTCAAATGTGGATGCTTTTGGAAGATTTGCAGGATTCAACCCCATAAAAATTTCATTTACAAATGCTTTGGCTACTCGCTTGGGAGTTCCCTGAAGGCTATCATCTGTTAAATCCATTCCTAAAGTCTCTAAAATATCTTTTACGCTTTCTTGAATTTTTTCTATTTTTTCGTCATCAGAAATATCAAACGCATCTGCTCTTAGCGGATTTTCTGCAGAAGTTGCTACATGGTTATCCCCCATTTCCTCTATTTTTTCTTCGTTCATTGTACGATTCAATTCAAACATTTTCAATCTGTTATTAAAGTGCAAATTTAGGTGTTTAAAACGTATTATTTTAATTTTTTTTGCAATTATAGTTATGCTGCTATAATTACATCTCAAGACTTCTACTAATGCAATCTTAGATTGCAATCAAAATTAAAAAACATGCGATACATAATCTTTAATAAGCGCTATGACCTGGTCATTTTTGCGACTAATTCTGACAATGAACACATTACTTGCTCATTGGAAAGCATATGCTTTAAAACAAATACATCTTTTTCTACTTTAGATACCACATATTCAATCTCTCTATTGGAAACATATTTCCATTGTCGTTTTTGTGCCTTGTTACTTTCACCTAAATCAGGATAAAACTCAGCCTTTACGCCATTTTCTCGCAATTTTTTTATGGCTTGCATGTTCGATAGGGCAGTCGCGGCATCAAAATTCAAGAAAAGAACCTTAGGCTTTGGCAAAGCAACTGCTTGAAACAAGTCCAATTCTTCCAACACCAAATAAATTCTATCCAAACCGAAAGAGATACCAACCCCAGAAACCTTTTTTAAACCAAATACTCCTGTTAAATCATCATATCTTCCTCCGCCTCCAATAGAACCCATTTTTACACCTTGTGGAGCAGCTACTTCAAAAATGGCACCTGTATAATAATTCAAACCTCTTGCCAACGTTACATCTACTTCTAAGCTTGCTGTTGCCAATCCGAGAGCTGCAATTGAATGAATTACAAAACGCAACTCTTCAACGCCTTTTAATCCTTCCTCCGAGCCCGCTAACATGCTTTCTAAAGCAGTCAAGTTTTCTAAATTAGTTCCAGAAAAATCAAACAATGGTTGTACTTTCTCAATTGCTTCCTCAGTAATTCCTTTGGAGAGCATTTCTTTAACTACTCCCTCTTTCCCTATTTTATCTAACTTGTCTAGAGCAACGGTAAAATCGATGAGTTTGTCTTGTGCACCAATCACTGCTGCAATTCCTGAAAGTATTTTTCTGTTATTAATTTTTATGGTCGTTCCCACTAAACCTAATTTGGTAAAAACGGTATCATAGAGTTGAATAAATGCTACTTCTTGCCACAAAGATTTGCTACCAACAACATCTGCGTCGCATTGAAAAAATTCTCTAAAGCGACCCTTCTGAGGTCTGTCTGCTCTCCAAACTGGCTGTATTTGATAGCGTTTAAATGGAAATGTAATTTCATTTTGGTGCTGAACCACATAGCGTGCAAAGGGCACTGTAAGATCGTATCGCAGCGCTTTCTCGGAAATTTGAGGAGTTAGTTTTAAACTATTTTTTTCTGCCAATAAGGTTTCATCAGATTTTGCTAAATAATCTCCTGAATTTAAAATCTTAAAAATCAACCGATCTCCTTCTTCCCCATATTTCCCCATTAAGGTTGCAGAATTCTCAAAACTTGGTGTTTCAATGGGTTGAAACCCAAAAGTTTCAAAAGTTGTCTTAATCACATTCATAATATAGGACCGATTGGCAACTTCTGTTGGTGAAAAATCTCTGGTTCCTTTTGGGATGCTTGGTTTCATTGAAATGGGTATTAGTTGTTGATTTTTAGTTTTAGTTGCTAGACTCAAAACGAATCACTCAAAATTTTAAACGTTTATTCCTTTTTTATGGATTCCTGCCTCGCAAAAAGGCAAACTGTGCGAAATTGATTTTTCACAAGAGTGAAAAACCAAAACGTTCTGCGAGCACAAATATCGTGAAAAAAGTTAGCATTTTCAGGAGGTTGGAACTGTTTTATTTTGTTGCCTCAATTGGTATAAGGAAGCGTTTAATTCAAACCCTAACAATAGAATGATTGCATTTAACCAGACAAATAACATCAATACTAACAAAGTCCCTATAGAACCGTATAATTGATTGTATTGAGCAAATTTAACAACATAAATTCCAAATAAATAAAAGGTACTTAGTGACAAAAGTGTGGTTAAAATAGCACCTGCAGAGAAGAAGGTCAACTCTTTCCCTTGCTTTGTCCCATACCTAAAAAGTAACGAAACGATGGTGAAAATCATAATTAAGAACAAGACGCTGCGTCCGTAGAAAAAAAGATTTAAATCACTAGTATTCAACCAGCCGTTATCATCAATCTTAGACAATGCTACTTGGTACAACAACACTAAAACAACGGTTACAATTAAGAAAAATGAGGTTAATAATGAAACTCCTAAAGAGATAAAATAGGTTTTAAAAACATTACGAAACTCGTTGACATGATAGGAATATTCGAATCCTCCAAAAATAGCATTAACGCCATTTGTCATTAAAAAGATCGACAAAATAAAACCAAATGAAAGTAAACCTCCATATTGATTGTTTATGATATCGCCAATGACGAGATTAACGGCTTCAAAAGTTTGTGGTGGTAAAACATCTTGAATAAAAGAAAAGAGTCCTTCTTGAAATCCGTCTATTGGAATGTAGGGTATTAGGGTTAAAATAAAGAGTAAAAAAGGAAAAACGGCCATAAAAAAGCTAAAAGCAATTCCCCCTGCTCTAGAAGTTAAAGCCCCTTTTACGATGCCAATAAAATACATTTCTATGACATCATACAAAGACATACCTCGCAAACCTGGAACTTTCATTTTCTTTCCAAACTTCACTAAAGTTTTTATGAGAGGGATTCTTGTGAGACTGTCTTCAATTTCTTTACTCATTGGTGTTCGTTTCTCTATTAATTTTAGATGGACGCTCTAACTTTCTTAAGGGTCTTGTTTGTTATTCCATAACAATTTTATAGTGGAATAGCAATCCATCAATTGTATCTCTTTTAAACTTTGCGCCTTTCACACGATTTTTCTCTAATTCAAAACTAAAGTTAAAAGCGGTTTTAAAATTCGTTTTTTCTAAATTAGTTGTTTCAAAAATAGCCCCTTTTAAATCACAATTATCAAAAAAAGAACTACTCATATTTGCTTCTGTAAAATCTACTGCCTCCAAATTACAATTTTCAAAAATGGTTTTCGGTATTTTTAATTGATAAAAGGAAGAAAAATTCAACAGACATTCTTTAAAACGCATTTGCAACAGAAAGGGATCACACTCATTAAATTTTACTCCAATTAATTTACAATTAACGAAATTCACATCTTTAAACGCGGTATCTTTTACGATGGCATTGCTAAAATTACAATCCATAAAATCACATGCTACAAACTGAATATTAGACGCATGTATATTTTCGAAATTACAATTTATAAACGTACAATTGTCATATTCCCCTTTTTTGATTTTTGTTTTCGAAAAATCAATTTTTATGTATGTTTCGCTATCAAAGTAAGCATCTGTCATCTATCCTGCAGTTTTAAACTCCTCAATTTACTTTTTAGTATAACAGGTTCCTTAGATTGCTTTTAAACTTAGGTCCAAATTTTGAACAGCATGGGTTAAAGCTCCAGATGAAATAAAATCTACACCGCATTCTGCATACTTCCGAATTGTTTTTTCATTGATTCCGCCAGAGGACTCCGTTAAACAGGTCGTACCGATGAGCGCTACCGCTTTTTTAGTGTCTTCATAGTTGAAATTGTCTATTAATATCCTGTACACCCCTTCATTCAAAAGAATTTCTTTGATTTCTTGAAGGTTTCTTGCTTCCACAATAATTTTAATATCTATTTTTTTTGCAATCAAATACTGTCTTGCTTTCTTAATGGCTTGCGAAACCCCTCCTGCAAAGTCAATATGATTGTCTTTAATCATCATCATATCATATAAGGCAAATCGATGGTTTTCTCCTCCTCCAATTTTTACCGCCCATTTTTCAAGCGCTCTAATCCCTGGTGTTGTTTTTCGAGTATCTAGTATCTTCGTTTTTGTTCCCGCTAATAATCCCACAAAAAAAGCTGTTTTAGTTGCTATTGCAGACATTCTTTGCATGGCATTTAACACCAATCTTTCTGCCATTAAAATGGATTGAGACTTTCCTGAAACATGAAAAACAACATCTCCAACTTGCACATTATCTCCATCATTTAAAAAGGTAGTTACCACTAAATCTGCATCCACATAGGCAAAAACTTGCTTTGCAAATGCAACACCTGCAATAATTCCAGCTTCTTTGACCAATAACTTTGCCTTGCCCTGTGCATCTGCTGGAATACAAGCGTTTGAAGTGTGGTCTCCATCTCCAACATCTTCTCTTATTGCATTGGAAATAATAACCGTTAATTCCTTTTCAAATTGTGCTTTTGATATCATTCTGCATTTTATTCTGATGTAAAAATAGGAATGATTTTCAACTTTTAATGAGTTCTATTGATTTTATAGCTGAAAAACGAATAAATTTGCACCCTAACCAAAAGTAAAATCAAGACAATATTAAGTCTTTGAACCTACTTGACGAGACTTCAAAAATGAAAATAAAGTTACTTGCCATTGGAAAAACGGACAATAAAAATTTGATTGCGCTCATTGATGAATATCAAAATCGTCTTAAACATTATATAAAATTTGAACTAGAAATCATTCCAGACATTAAGAATATAAAAAACCTGAGTGAGGTTCAGCAAAAAGAAAAAGAAGGCGAACTCATTTTATCGAAACTTCAAAACACAGACCAATTGGTGTTATTAGATGACAAAGGGAACGCGTATTCATCGATTCAGTTTTCACAATATTTACAAAAGAAAATGAATTCAGGCATCAAACAACTTGTTATAGTCATTGGAGGGCCTTATGGATTTTCGGAAGCTGTCTATAAAAAATCGAGCGGCAAAGTTTCATTGTCAAAAATGACTTTTTCACATCAAATGATTCGGCTTTTCGTTGTTGAACAACTCTATCGAGGTTTTACGATTTTGAAGAATGAGCCCTATCATCATGAATAATTGAACTACTTTCTGGATTCGTTCTTTCCAATTATAAATTTGATTATTTTTACCGTATGAAATTAGTCTTTGCGACCAATAATGTAAATAAACTAAAAGAAGTACAAGAAATGCTTGCCAATTCAATTGAATTATTGAGTTTAAAAGACATTCATTGTTTTGATGAAATTGATGAAACAGCAACTACTTTAGAAGGTAATGCACGCTTAAAAGCATCTTATATTACAGCAAAATTTGGTTATAATTGTTTTGCAGATGATACCGGTTTAGAGGTCGAGAGTTTACATGGGAAACCTGGAGTCTATTCCGCTCGTTTTGCTGGAGAACCTTCAGATTCTGAAAACAATATGCAAAAACTACTGCATGAATTAAATGGCAAAGAAAATAGGAAAGCACAATTTCGAACAGCAATTTGTTTAAATCTTGACGGAAAACAATTTTTATTTGAAGGCATTTGTAAAGGTAAAATTTTAACAGAAAAACAAGGCGAAAAAGGTTTTGGATATGACCCTATTTTTCAACCCAAAGGATACCAAGAAAGTTTTGCAACGATGCAACGAAACGAAAAAAACAAAATTTCTCATCGAGGATTGGCAATTGAAAAACTAGTAACATTTTTAGCCGCCTATAAAAAATAGATTTTGCGCTCCTGCCCATAAATAAATGAAACAAAAAACCTACAAAAAACACTTTATCTTACTTTCGGTTTTACTGATTGTACTTTTTTTCTTAAACATTAGCTTGGGTTCTGTTTCCATTCCTTTTAAAGAAATATTTTATACTTTGATAGGAGATACAAGTATAAAAGATAGTTGGCAAACAATAGTTTTAGATTTTAGAGTGCCCAAAGCAATAACTGCAATTTTAGTAGGTTCTGGTCTTTCGATTTGTGGACTGCTCATGCAAACGCTTTTCAAAAATCCATTAGCAGGTCCATTTGTATTAGGAATTTCTTCCGGTGCTAGCCTAGGAGTTGCGCTGTTAATTTTAGGTTCGTCTATTTTTGGAGGTTTTTTTCTAACAAGTTCAATGTCAAATTGGTCTTTGGCAATTGCTGCCAGCCTTGGGGCTTTCCTCGTACTCTTTGCAGTAATTATGGCTGCAAATAGCCTACGAAACACAATGTCAATTTTAATTATAGGATTGATGTTTGGAAGTTTGACGGCTGCAGTTATTGCTATATTGGCATATTTTAGTGAAGCGGCTCAAATACAACAATACTTATTTTGGAGTTTTGGTAGTCTCGGGAACCTAAGCTGGTCAGAATTGAGTGTTTTTGGAAGTATTTATCTAGTAGGAATCCTTGCATGCTTAATAATTATAAAGCCCTTAAACAGTTTTTTATTAGGAGAAAATTATGCCAAAAGCTTAGGGATAGATATCAAAAAAAGCAGAACTATTATTTTAGTCATTACCAGTTTATTAACAGGTGTTATTACTGCTTTTTCAGGACCAATTGCATTTATTGGTTTGGCGGTACCCCATATTGCAAAAATGCTATTCACGACATCCAATCATAAAATATTAATCCCCGCTTCTGCAATTATTGGCGGAATTGTATTGTTGATTTGTGATAGCATTGCACAATTGCCCACAAGTGAATTTACATTACCCATTAATGCAATCACCTCTTTATTTGGGGCACCTATTGTGATTTGGTTGATAATCAGAAAAAAGAAAATAGTTGTATAGTACGATTGTAAAATAGCTGGGTTTTGACAAACTAAGTCAGAGAAAAGCTAAAAAAAAATGAAGTTTTGAAAACAGATGAAAACAACATACTTAGCACCGAAAATTTAACCATCGGTTATGAGCAAAAAAAACAGCAAAAAATCATTGCAAAAGGAATTAATTTCGCAATAAGAAAAGGCACTTTAAACGCAGTTATTGGTAAAAATGGGATCGGAAAATCGACCTTATTAAGAACCCTTTCAAAGGTGCAAAAACCACTAGCAGGAGTTATTTTTATCAACAAAAAAGACAGCAAAACCTATCAATATCAAGAATTAGCTACAACCATTAGTTTGGTCTTGACCGAACGACTTCCAGAAAGTCAATTAACCGTTTTTGAACTTATAGCACTGGGGAGACAACCCTACACGAACTGGATTGATTCCTTAACGAAGAAGGATCTTAAAAAAATACATTGGGCGATGGAACAAACCAATTTAGAGGGACTGCAAAACAATCGTTGTTCTGAATTGAGTGATGGACAAATGCAACGTGTTTTAATTGCAAGAGCATTGTCTCAAGACACAGAAATCATTATTTTAGATGAGCCTACCGCCCATTTAGACATGCATCATACCATTGCCATTTTTGAGCTCTTAAAAAAATTGACAAACTCCACTAAAAAAACCATTATAATTTCTACGCATGAAATTAATTTAGCAACTAAAATGTGTGATGAATTGATCGTCTTATCTGAAAACATAATCTACACAGGCACAACAGCAGAATTGATACAACAAAACGCTTTTGAAAATTTATTCGCTTCCAAAATTGTTAAATTCGATCGTACTTTACAGCAATATGTCATCAATAGTCAATCGTTCTAAAAAACAGCATAAACGCTTCCAAACGATATTTAACAAAACGTTTTATTTGTCCTAAAAACTTCGTCGTAAACATAAAGGATTTGTATCAAAAAATTCTTTTTATTTAAATTTGATGGCGGTGTAACTTTTTGTTACATTTGAGTACTAATAATCAAATTGAATTAATAATCTATCAATGAAAAAAATACTTTATGCTGCCAGTGCATTTGCTTTTATAGCTTGTGGATCTGGTAAAGACGCAACAAAAACAGCCGACAAAAATGTAGATCAAGCAGCAAAATACGCAAGCACGATTACTGCAAAAGATCTAGGGACTCATTTATTCATTTACGCTTCAGATGAATTTGAAGGTAGAAATACTGGGGAACCAGGACAGAAAAAAGCCGTAGAATATTTAAAAAATTTCTATGTTACGGAAGGAATTGCTTCAGGACTTGGTGGGGATGATTATTTTCAAGAAGTACCTGCTGAATGGTTGAATCAAAATTCTCGAAGAGGAGGATTGAAATCCTCTGAAAACGTTCTTGCCTTTATTAAAGGAAGTGAAAAGCCGGATGAAGTTGTTGTGATTTCTGCGCATTTAGATCATGAAGGGATTAAAAATGGAGAAATTTATAATGGAGCCGATGATGATGGATCGGGTACAGTAGCCATTTTAGAGATTGCACAAGCTTTTAAAGCTGCTGCAGATGATGGAAAAGGTCCAAAAAGATCCATTTTGTTTTTACATGTAACTGGAGAAGAAAAAGGATTGCTAGGTTCTAAATATTATACAGAAAACCCAGTATACCCCTTAGCGAATACCGTATGTGATCTAAATATTGATATGGTGGGTAGGATTGACGACAGACACAAAACGGATCCAAACTATGTATATTTAATTGGTTCTGATAAGTTGAGTACCGAATTACACACCCTATCGGAAGCTGTAAATAAGAAGTATACCAACATCAATTTAGATTACAAATACAATGATGAAAACGATCCAAATCGTTTTTACTACAGATCAGATCATTATAATTTTGCTAAGCACAACGTTCCAATTATTTTTTACTTTAATGGAACTCATGCAGATTACCACAAACCTTCTGACACTCCTGACAAAATCAATTATGAATTGTTAGAAAATAGAGCACGATTGGTATTTCACACCGCATGGGAAGTTGCCAATATGGAAACAAGAATTGTTGCTGACAAAGCAGTTACAAAAGAAGAAAGCAAATAGTTACCTTCTTTTTAAAAACAGAAAAACCGAGCAAATTTTGTTCGGTTTTTTTTATGGCTTTAAATAAAAAATAATGAGTATTTAGGAATTTTATATCTTAATTTATGAACGCTAAACTACTCCAACTCTACAATGACTTCATTCCTACGAATGAGAACTTCATAGGGCGGATTGTAGCCCAATACTGAAAAATTATTGGTGTGTTTAATTTGATTTTCAGCTAAAAGTGCAATCAGTTTCGATTTGTATTTTGCTATTTTCTCATCATTGGCCCAACCACCAAAAGTGATTGCTGCCATTTTTTTTGCAGGTACTTCCACAAACTGGATATCACCGTTGTCTGGCTTTGGTAAGGTTTCTTTTGTATATGCCTTTGGCACTAAAAACAACATCGTAGTTTCTTTTTCTAATGACATGCTAACTGGTGAGGTCATGGCAATAGCTTCTTTTTTTTCATTTTTTCCAAAAATATACCCCCCTAAAATAGAAAATCCTTTTCCGGATGCTTCGTTATAAGAATCGGTATCTAATTTTACAGATGTAAACAACCCCGCCTCGTAATTTCGAATTTCAAAATCATCATACTCCTTGAGCACTGTATAAGAATACTTTTCGATGTTTCCATTGCTGACATAAGAGTAAATCTGTAGTCCAAAAAATAATGCCAATAAAATACCTAAAATAATTGCTGTTGTTTTCATAATTCTTGTTTTAAAAAATTTTAAACGCCAAATTGCGTTAAATGATGTGCTAAGTGTTTGTAAAATAAAACATTCCATTCTTTGGCTGTTAAGCGACCAAAAGAATGGGAATCTCTGCCTTCAAAAGCAGCTGCACCCGATGCTTGTGTTTGTTTTATAAACGCTATTAGACGTGCCTTTTCAGTATCAAAAACTGGATCCTTTTTTATGATAAACGCTGTAGCTGTCTTTCCGTTTTTTGGATAAGCTTTTTCTGAAACGACACTATTCTTAATGAATTTCCTCAAAATCAAGCGGGTCAATCGATTCGGTCTTGGGTACTTGTCTGTATACACCATTTCATAGGTCACACAACAATGTGCCAGCATTTTGGAGACGGACATGCTTCCCCATTTTGGGAGGGATGTAACTGTTAATTTTTCTATTCTACCAATTACTTCTTCAGCTTCAACTGCGTTAAATATGTTTTTCATGGTCATTGTTAATGCAGAATTTTAAATAACAATTCCTTTAATATGTCTTTATGGGTTTGATTGGCACCCACTCCTTTACTTTTGATGTCTGCATCTCTTAAAAAAGCAATTACCTGTGCTACTTTTCGCATGGGATAATTCCTAGCTGCAAGGAAATATTCATCAACAAAAAAGGGGTTGACACCCAACATTTTTGCAACCGAATTTTTAGATCGATCGTCTAAACTATGAAAAAGTAAAAGTTGTGTAAAAAAACTATTGAGCAATGAAATTGTCATTACCAAAGGATTGTTCTTAGGATTCTCTGCAAAATAAGCGATAATTCGATTCGCTTTTACCACGTTCTTCTCTCCTACAGCTTTTCTTAACTCAAAATTATTATAGTCTTTAGAAATACCAATGTTTTCTTCAATGTGGGTAGGACTAATAATAGTGCCCTCGGGTAGAATTAGCATTAACTTCTCCAATTCATTTGAAATCTTACTCAGATTAGTTCCTAAAAACTCCACCAACATTTGTGCAGCTTTCGGTTCTACCTGATAATTTTTACCGCTTAAAACTCTGCGAATCCAATCTGAAACTTGATTTTCATACAACTTCTTACTCTCTAAAATCAATCCAGATTTTGCAATTACCTTGTATAATTTTTTTCGCTTGTCTAATTTTTTGTATTTGTAGTTCAGTACTAAGACCGTTGTTGGCTGGGGGTTTTCTGCATAGGAAACTAGCTTTTCTATATTCCTACTTAAATCTTGCGCTTCTTTTACAATCAAAACCTGACGTTCTGCCATCATCGGATAGCGTTTAGCAGCACCCACAATATCTTCAATCGTAGCATCCCGTCCATACATTACTTGCTGGTTAAATCCTTTTTCAGCTTCATCCAAAACTGTTTCTTCGATAAAATCAGAAATCTTATCTATATAGTAAGACTCCTCGCCCATTAAGAAATAAATGGGTTTTAAATTCCCTTTTTTTATATCGGAAACAATGGTGTTAATTTCGTTCATTTTATTACTTTTGATTGATGCAAGAACTTAAGCTACCAACCTATAAATTCAAACTCAAAAGTAATGAAAATAAGACGCTTATTTTTGATAATTTGAGAAAAAAATATGTGGTACTAACTCCCGAAGAATGGGTACGGCAGCATTATGTCTCTTATTTAATTGAAGAAAAGAGATACCCAAGGTCTTTGATCGCGGTTGAAAAACAGCTCGTCCTCAATAACCGAAAAAAAAGAACCGATATTTTAGTTTTTAATACTGCTGGTAATCCTGAAATTATTGTTGAATGCAAAGCTCCGAGTATTAAAATAACGCAAGCAACTTTTGACCAAATTGCACGTTATAATTTAAAACTAAAAGCCAATTATTTAATCGTTACTAATGGATTAGAACATTTTTATTGTAAAATGGATTTTAAAAATGAAACGTATATTTTCTTAAAAGAAATCCCCGATTATATACGATTATAGATTCTCAATATTAAAAATATCGCATAGGAATCTAAAAGTAATCAGTACAAAAGATCCCTACATTTATTAATTGTAAATAAGAAATAAACTAATTTATAAACTGTAAGTTTGCACCCTTGAAAACAGCAATTGTCATATTAAATTGGAATGGAGAAAAACTCTTAGAACAGTTTTTACCATCGATCGTAAATTTCAGCGCAAATGAATCTGTAATTTATGTTGCTGACAATGCTTCTACGGATGCATCTATTGCCTTTGTAAAAGAATTTTTTCCAGCGGTAAATATTGTTGAAAATGTTTTAAACGGAGGGTATGCAAAAGGATATAATAATGCACTTCAATCCATTGAAGCTGATATTTATTGTCTTATCAATTCTGATGTTGCTGTGACAAAAAACTGGTTACCTCCTATTTTGGAGGTTTTTAAAAAGGAAAAAAACACAGCGATTATTCAGCCCAAAATTTTAGATTTTAAAAATCAAAAGAAATTTGAATATGCTGGTGCTGGTGGTGGTTTTATCGATTTTTTTGGGTATCCATATTGTAGAGGACGAATTTTTAATAATCTAGAAGTAGACAACCATCAGTTTAATGATGTTACTGATATTTTTTGGGCTTCTGGTGCTTGTTTTTTTATTCGCGCAAATGTGTACCATCAATTAAATGGCTTTGACGAAGATTATTTTGCGCATCAAGAAGAAATAGATCTTTGTTGGAGAACACAAAATATTAGCCTGGCTGTTAAATATGTTGGTACATCTACAGTTTATCATGTTGGTGGTGCTACTTTACAAGAAACAAACCCGCATAAAACCTATTTAAACTTCAGAAACAACCTTTTAAATATTGTAAAAAACGTTCCTAAAAAATGGTTTTTATTCCTCATCTTTTTTCGGTTATTATTAGATGGAATTGCGGGATTGAAATTTTTGATTGAATTGAGACCTATCCATACATTTGCCATTTTAAAAGCACATCTTAGTTTTTATAAAAATTTCTTTAAATTTCTTAGAAAACGAAAGAAGCTTCAAAAAAAAGTGAACTATAATATCCATACGAGTATTGTATGGCAATATTTTATAATGAGAAGAAAAAAATTTAAGGATTTAAAATAAAAAGGATTCGTTTTAATATGCCTAGCTTACAATCACAAAACATCTAAGCTTCCTTTCCCTTCTCTAACAACGGTGGGTTCATCTGTAGTTAAATCTATAATTGTAGACGCAAGGTTGCCTCCATACCCACCATCTATTACAATATCTACAAGATGCTGCCATTTCTCAAAAATCAATTCAGGATCGGTTGTGTATTCTAAAATATCGTCATCATCTTTGATGGAAGTGGTAATAATTGGATTGCCTAAGGCTGCAACCAGCGTTCTAATTATCGAATTGTCCGGAATTCGAATCCCTACTGTTTTTTTCTTTTTGAATGCTTTTGGTAAATTCTGACTTCCTGGAAAAATAAAGGTATAAGGACCAGGCAGCGCTCTTTTCAACAATTTAAATGTAACCGAATCTATCTGTTTTACATAATCCGATAAATGACTTAAACTATTACATACAAATGAAAAATTAGATTTTTCAATCTTAATTCCTTTTATTTTAGCAATTTTCTCGATGGCTTTTATTTTGGTAATATCACACCCTAAACCATAGACAGTATCTGTTGGGTAAATGACCAGTCCCCCATTTTGTAGAACTTTTACAACTTTATCAATCTCTTTTTGATTGGGATTTTCATCATATATTTTTATAAACTCAGCCATTAGGTAAAAATAATACTAAATTTTAGATAATGAAATGCAATAAAAAAACCTGCTCGTATTTTCGATCAGGTTTTTTGTAGGGATAGTATTCTAGTTGGCGCTATTTTAGGATTTTTCTAACAACCTAAATCCTTCACCATGAATGTTTAAAATCTCAACACCATCGTCACTTTTTAAATATTTACGCAATTTTGCAATATAAACATCCATACTTCTCGATGTAAAGTAATTATCATCTCTCCAAATTTTGGTCAAAGCCAGTTCTCTTGGCATTAAATCATTTTTATGAATGGCTAACATTCTTAATAATTTACTTTCTTTTGGTGATAGTTTTTGTGGTTCTCCTTTTTCACCAATTGACAAATGGCGTAGTTTAGAGTTAAAGTAAAATTGTCCAATTGCAAATTCAAATTGTTCTGAATCAGACGATTTATCTGACTCTTTTCTCTGTAAAATTGCTTTAATTTTATATAATAATACTTCCGAATCAAATGGTTTGTTTAAATAATCATCTGCACCAACAGAATACCCTTTTAAAACATCTTCTTTTAATGTTTTTGCTGTTAAGAAAATAATTGGCACTTCTTTGTCGGTTGCTCGAATGTCTTGTGCTAAAGAGAAACCATCTTTTCGCGGCATCATTACATCTAAAATACACAAGTCATACGAATTGTTTTTAAACATAATCAGACCTTCTATACCGTCCTTAGCGTGTGTTACATGATAATCATTTAACCCTAGATAATCTTTTAAAACGGTTCCAAAATTCGGATCGTCTTCAACTAATAAAATTCTTTTACTTCCCATGATCTTTCTTTTTTTTAAATTATTGGTAATTTTACTGTAAATATGCTTCCTTTTCCTTTTTCGCTTTCTACAAAAACGGTTCCATGATGTTTTTCAACAATTTCCTTAACATACGCGAGCCCTAAACCATGACCTTTGACATTATGAATATTTCCACGTTCTTCTCTATAGAATTTTTGAAAAACGTTTTTCTGAACATTCTTACTCATTCCTATCCCTTCATCCTTTACGCTAATGACAAAATATGCATTGGTACTTTCTGAATGCACTTCGATATTTGGAGGGCCTTCAGAATATTTTAATGCATTTTCTAAGATATTAACAATCACATTTGTCAAATGAAATTGATTGGCAGATATCTCTGAGGTTAACGCTTTAAAGTGAGTGCTTATTACTCCCCCTCGATCTTTAATGAGCAGGCTAATGTGCGTAATGGCATCTACTATGACATCATGACCATCAATAATCTCTTTTTGAATTTCAAGTTGATCCTTTTGTAATCTTGAAATTCTCAACACATTCTCTACCTGAGCATGCATTCGTTTATTTTCATCACGAATCATTTGAACATAGCGCAAGACCTTACCTGTATCATTGATAATTTTTGGGTTTTTAATTGAATCTAATGCTAAATTGATTGTAGCAATTGGTGTTTTAAATTCATGGGTCATATTGTTAATAAAATCTGTTTTTATTGCTGAAATTTTTTTCTGTCTCATTAGTTGATAAAGAGAACTAGAAAAAGCAATTATGATAATAAATATAAAAAGTAGTGACAGTAGTAGAACGTTTGTAATTTCTGATAAAATTAATTTGTTTCTTGTTGGAAAAGTAATAAAGAGTTTATAATACCCCCCTGCACCATTCCTTAAAAGTGGATACCCTTGATTTCCATTTGTATTTACCGTATAATAACCCGATTTTAAAGGGGTTGCTAAGCCATCGTTATTATAAACACCATACTTATAATCAATCAAAACATTTCTTTTAATTAACTCTTCTCTTAAAGTTTCATTTAACTCACGATTAGAAATCCTTTCGGTAATAGGCAAACTGTCTCGTATCTCTTTTAAAGCAGAAATAATACTTCTCTTTTCTTCTTTTTTATTTCGGGAAGAATACGAATATCGCTCTTCACTTTTAGAACCATATAAATCCCCTTCTTTTTTAATGGATATAGATCTGAAAAAATCTTTTTTAGTCGTTATTCTTTTTATTAAAATAGAATCATTGTCAAGGAAATAGGTTGGAATTTTAAAATTTTCTTCTAAAATCGTAGTTCCTATAGAAAAACGCTGCTTTTTAGTTTTGTCATATTGTTGAATTAATATGTTTTTCACCATGGCTTTGTCGGCCAATTCAATGTCCTCTAAAACGCTTTTATGTCTTTGATACAATTTGTCGTTTTCACTTTCTTTGATTCTTTCTGCAGTGGCAACAAGGGCTTTAAAAACATCTTTATTGAATTGAGCTTTCTTACTTTCGAGGGCATTATTTATCCAATATACTTGAACAGCAATAATACCAACGAGCGAAACACTCATCAAAAAAACAATCAAAAAAAACATTTTCTTAGACATTAATCAAATTTAGTTGAATAAAAACTGCATGTTATTGTTTTTAACTATTATTAACATAAAAAACGTTTTTTTAAGAGTATTTTAAGAAAAAAAAGAGGAAATCAAAAAAATAAGCTTCTTTTTATGTTAAAAAATTATGAATTCTATGAATTTCTTCTTTTGTATAATTCAATGAATTATTGTCAATCACATAGTGAGATTGTATCATTTTTTTTTTATCTGAAAACTGATTTTTCATTCGATCTAAAATAGCCTCTCTAGAAGTTGCATCTCTTTTAATTATTCTAGAAATCCGTTCCTCTAGTGCTGCGTAAACGGTAATCACACAGTCACAAAATCGATCGTTCTTAGTTTCAAATAAAATTGCATTTTCATACAAAATATAGACTTTATCCTTGTTTTTATTGACAAAATTCTTAAAATGAATGGCTACTTCTGGATGAACAATGGCATTGAGCGCTTGTAGTTTTTGCCTATCGTTAAAAACAATTTTTGAGAGAAATACACGATTTATATCCTGATCTATAAAGGCTTGTTCACCAAACGAATTGATTAGTTTTTCTCTAATAATGGGCGAACTATTCATTAATATTTTGGCTTCAACATCAGCAATGTAGACCGCAACGTTTTGAAATTCTTTAAAGAAATTCAAAACAGTTGTTTTACCGCTACCAATACCACCTGTAAGGCCTACAATCATCTTATTTTTGAATTAAATATTCTATCTTATTTGGAATGATTTTTACATTCTTAACAAAATTTGGTTTCGAAATAATTTTGGGAATCAAATAAGAAAAACCATTTGTTTCTGAAACACGATAATCACAAACAACAGTGAATGCACTTTCTTTTACTTGATTAAATCTCGGTAAATCTACTTTAAAAACAACTTTCACTTCCTTAGAGAAAGTCGTAATATTTAAATTATCAGCGAGATTTTTAACGGTAAAGGGGATCGAAAAACTACCTTCAGTATATTTTTCTACATATCCGTTTACAACGACTTCACGTTTATTATAGCTGACATTCTTGAGGTTTTCAGGAACTAAAAGAGGTACTTTTTTTGAGAAATTAACGCTTACATTCTCTAGAAGTAGCGGAGCAAAAGACAAACTCTCTATCCCTTTTATTTGGTTTTCAGGCCCCGAAACCAAAATAGTGTCAGGCTTAATTTCTAAGGGTTTTAAAGCATCAAAACCGATATGATAATCGATTTTCAAATTAGAGATAACGGGGACTTTTTTTGAAACTAGGTTTCCAATCTCTAAATAGATCGTATCCATCAAAAAAGCCTCTAATAAGAGTCCAGAGACCAATTGTTTTTGGACGTGTATTTTTTGATTGGATGCTAAAAAGAAATATTTTTCGTTTCCTTTTTTTGATAAGTTATTCGTTTTAAATTGAACACTATGATTAAAAAACCGTGTAGAGAGTATTTTAAAACCTGTTCCTCTTGCAATGATTTGAATTTCTTCTTTGGGGGCTGCTTGTAGCAATTGGTTTTGAGGAAGTGCTTCATAAGAAACATTTAGAGAAACCTGCGCTACGTATTCCTTTGATAGCGAAATCAGCAACCAAATTAGCAAAGACAATGTCAGAAATACAAAAAAGGTTTTAGGGATGTTTTTAGTGAATTTCAATAGGATTTATTTTGAATGCAATTTACACAAAAAGTAGGTACAAAAAAAAAGTGAGCAAATTGCTCACTTTTAAATGCTGTAAAAAAAAGTTATTTTTTTTCTTTTGGCAAATATTTCTTGCTCAACTCCAAAGAAATTGCAGAACGTTCAAATTTAATTTTTCCTGCTCCAGTTTCTATCGTTACCGTATTATCGGCATCATTTACATCCACAACCTTCCCATGAATACCACTTGAAGTAATCACTTTTGTTCCTTTACCCATTTCTTGTTGAAAGGCTTTCTCTTTTTTCTGACGTTTCATTTGTGGACGAATCATAAAGAAATAAAGCACTACTAATGCTAATGGTAACATGAACATATTTAAATCTAATCCACTACCTGCTTGTAAAAAAATCACTTGAAACATATATTTATTTTTTAGTTGTAGGTATTACCATTCCAGATAACTTTAATACTTCTTTACCCAAAGCTGTATTTGTTGATAAAGTGATGTTTTTTGATTGTCTGTTTGGTTTTCCTTTTGTATTAAATTTAACTGCAATATCTGCCGTTTCACCGGGTTTAATTGCTTCTTTTGGCCAAACCGGAACGGTACAACCACAAGATGCTTCTGCATTGGTAATAATCAAATCTGTTTTTCCAGAATTTGTTACCTTATAAGTCGTTGAAACAATATCTCCTTCATTTACAGTTCCGAAATCAAATTCAGTTTTATCGAAGCGAATACTTGCTGCTCCTTTATTAATTTCTGCATCTCTTTTCTTTGCAACCTCTAAATTCGTTACATCTATTTTTGATGCAGCTTTGGAATTATCACATGAATTAAAAAGAGGAGCGGTAATAATTAAAGCGAATAATGTTATTGTTTTTTTCATTTTATATATATATTTCTGTAAATTTAAGAAAAAAGGAGATTATATTAATCCTCTTCCTATTTTATTTATTTTCTTTTCTTTTGTATATTCTTTTGAAAGCTTATCCAAAACTCCATTGATAAAATAACTGCTTTTTCCTGTAGAATAATCTTTGGCAATTTCTATAAACTCATTAATCGTAACTTTCGTCGGTATGGATGGGAAATTTAAAAACTCTGTGATGGCCATTTTGATCAAAATCATATCAATATCTGCAATTCGATCAGCTTCCCAATTGGGTGTTTGATCTGCAATATCTTGATCGTAATTCTGGTGTTTTAATACTGTTTTTCTGAACAAATCTGATACAAACTGCTTGTCATCATTGTCTTTATAGAGGCTGTCTAAAACAAATATTTTACCCTCTTTTTGTTTGGATAATGATTTTACAATCCATGTGTTTACAAAAGGAATATCATCTACCCATGAAATCATTTTGTCTTCAAAATAATCTGCTAACTTTTCATTTGGAGCAATTATTTCTTTGAAGAAATCGATCACAAAACTTTTGTCTGCTTGAAAAGAAGTAGTTTCGGAGCTCAAATACGCTTTGTAAAGGGCACTTTTTTGTAATTCGTCAAAGACAATTTTGATATACTCTGTATCTAGTGACCAATGATCTATTTTATTCAATTCAACATAACCATCCAAACTAACGCTTTGTTCTAAAGCATGAATGAGTTGGTTATTGATAAATTTGGTATTGGGTTTTAATTCTTCTTTTGTTGCGAGAATTTTCTTTTTTGATAATTCAATTTTTTTTGCTGCTAGTTTTTTAACTTCAACAATCAATTGAATATTTAAAACATACAAGTCAAACATTTTAAGGATGCTATGTTTTAAGAATTTTTCTTCTTTAATGACATCGTCATTTAAGGATTGTTGCATAGCATACACAGACTGCATTACTTTTACGCGAATATGTCTTCTGTTGATCATTGAAAGAACGTATTTAAAAAAGCGGGGTAGATTTATTTCTATCGCCCAGCAAAAGTAGTATTATTTATTTTTTTGTTCTATGAATTTGAAGCTTTTTTTCGATCTTCAATTCTTTGCTGTGCAATGTTAAACGCAGCCCTGTGTGTAGGGATGTTTTCTTTTTTTGAAAGCTCAAAAATAGCAAGAGTTGTGTTGTAAATATTCGCTGTTTTACTTCTTATCTCTTCCTTCCCATACCCCTCTAACTCTGCATATACATTGATAATTCCTCCAGCGTTAATTAAAAAATCTGGTGCATATGAAATTCCTTTTTCTTTCAAGATGCGTCCGTGTTTTATTTCATCTGCTAATTGATTGTTGGCTGCACCAGCAATTACTTTTGCTTTTAATTGATGAATGGTAGTATCATTTATCGTTGCTCCTAATGCACAAGGCGCATAAATATCAACATCCAAACCATAAATAGCTTTCCCTAAAACAACACTTGCATTGTATTTTTTACTTAAATTTTCTAAGCGTTCTTCATTGATATCATTGATAATGACCTGACCTCCTTCTTCAGTTATATGCTTTACTAATGTTTCTCCAACATGTCCAACGCCTTGAACTAATACTTTTTTTCCCGCTAAACTTTCTGTGCCAAATTGAAATTTAGCAGCTGCTTTCATTCCCATATACACACCATAAGCGGTAATTGGCGAGGGATTTCCAGCGCCTCCTTTACTTTCTGAAATTCCTGTAACGAATGGAGTAACTTCTCTAACGATATCCATATCTCTGGTGTCCATACCCATATCTTCCGCAGTGATATAATGTCCACTTAAGGAATGAACAAACTTTCCAAATCGACGCATTAAGGCATCATTTTTTTGTGTTCTAGCATTTCCAATAATCACTGCCTTTCCACCCCCTAAATTCAACCCAGTAATGGCCGCTTTATAGGTCATTCCACGAGACAAACGCAAGACATCGTTTAAGGCATGCCATTCACTTTCATAAGTCTTCATCCTAGTACCTCCTAAAGCAGGTCCTAAAACTGTATTATGAATACCTATAATTGCTTTTAAACCTGTATCTTCGTCGTTGCAAAAAACAATTTGCTCATGACTATCAAACGATAACTGCCCAAAAACAGGATCGTTTTTTAATGATTTTGTATCTATTATTTCTGATGTCATTTTATTATTATTATTATTATTATTAAGTAATTCCTAAAATTAAAGACACAAAAATAGGATATTGATAATTTGAATCAAAAAAAAAGCAGAAAATTATAGATAATTTAATATTCAAACCTTAACAAGTGGAGCTATTATGCTTCAAATTTTTAAAAATCATCTATAAAATTGAAAGCTTTAAAATACATAAATAAGTACTTTTTAAAATATAAATGGCGCTTTTTAGCTGGGCTATTCATCACCGTCTTATCGAAACTTTTAGCCTTGCAAGTTCCTCGAATTATTGGAGGTTCTTTGAACGCAGTAGAAGATTATCAGAGTGGAAAAATCATCGAATTAGACACCGTTAAAGAAACTCTCTTATTCAATATTTTAATCATTATTGCTGTTACAATTATAGCTGGTTTTTTAACCTTTTTAATGCGCCAAAAAATCATTGTTACATCACGTTTAATTGAATTTGATTTAAAAAACGAAATCTATAATCAATACCAACGATTATCTCTTAATTTTTATAAAAAAAATAGAACTGGAGATTTAATGAATCGCATTAGCGAAGATGTCACAAAAGTAAGAACCTATGTGGGCCCTGCTGTTATGTATAGTATCAATATGGTAGTGCTTTTTATTGTTGGATTTACACAAATGGCAAGAGTCGACGGAACACTCACTTTATATACTCTTTTGCCGTTTCCAATTTTAGCCGTTTCCGTCTTTTTTTTAAGTAAAGTAATTCACAATCGAAGCGCCATTGTTCAGCAATACTTATCAAAACTAACCTCTTTTAACCAAGAGTTTTTCTCTGGAATTAATGTTGTAAAATCTTACGGAATCGAGTCCTCTATTATTAAAGATTTTGATAGGATTTCCGATTTGAGCAAAGAAAAAAACATCCATCTAAACAAAGCAAATGCGCTTTTCTTTCCATTAATGGTTTTGTTGATTGGAATCAGCAATTTAATTGTCATCTATATTGGAGGAAAACAATATATCAATGGAGAAGTTCAAATCGGAATTATTGTTGAATTCATTTTGTATGTTAATATTTTAACTTGGCCGGTAGCCATTGTTGGATGGGTAACTTCGATGGTGCAGCAAGCGGAAGCTTCTCAATTGAGAATCAATGAATTCTTGCAACAAGTCCCCGAAATTAAGAACACCAACGATCACTCTTTTGATTTAAAGGGTGAAGTTACTTTTAAAGGGGTAACTTTAACTTATGACGACACAGGCATAACAGCACTTAAAAACATTTCTTTCACGGTAAAACCAGGAGAAACCATTGCTATTTTAGGGAAAACTGGCTCAGGAAAAACGTCGATCATCAACCTTATTTCTCGTTTGTATGATGCAACAACAGGAAGCATTTTAATTGATAAAAAACCCATTAAAGAAACGAATTTAGATGCGCTAAGAAATCAGATTGGTTTTGTCCCTCAAGATCCTTTTTTGTTTTCCGATACTATTGAAAATAACATAAAATTTGGGGAAGAAAATGCCACGAATGAAGAAATAATAAAAGCTGCAAAAAATGCAGTGGTTCATGAAAATATCATGGAGTTTAAAAATGGATATCAGACTATTTTAGGCGAAAGAGGTGTTACACTTTCTGGCGGTCAAAAACAAAGGGTATCGATTGCAAGAGCTATTATTAAAAACCCAAGTATCTTAATTTTTGATGATTGTCTTTCGGCAGTTGATACAGAAACCGAAGAAACTATACTTTCTAATTTAGAGCAGGTTTCTAAAAATAAAACCACATTTATTATCAGTCACCGAGTATCATCTGCTAAAAATGCTGATAAAATACTCGTGTTAGATGATGGTAAAATAACACAACAAGGCGCTCATAGCAAGCTATTGGAAAAAGAAGGATACTACAAAGAATTGTATGCACAACAACTTTTAGAAAAAGATTTATAATCTTTAACATATATACATGCTTTATTTTATTAGATTTGTTTTTGAATTAAACACGATTTATAAATACTATTAAAAAAATTATGGCAGAAAGGGTTGAACAAGAAGAAATTTTTTCACAAGTTTTGAGAGCTGGTAGAAGAACTTATTTCTTTGACGTGAGAGCAACAAAAGCAGACGACTATTACTTAACCGTTACGGAGAGTAAAAAATTCACACATGATGATGGTTCTTTTCGATATCAAAAACATAAAATTTATCTTTACAAAGAAGATTTTAAAGATTTTCATGAAATGTTAGCCAAAGCGACAGACTACATTTTAGAAGAAAAAGGAGACGAAGTAATTAGCGATCGTCATCAAAAAGATTTTAAGAAAACAGAGGAAACATCCTCGGAAACAAAAGCTACTGATAATTTTACAGACATATCTTTTGACGATATATAGTAGTATGATTTATTTTTACATCCTATGTTTGTGAGTTAAATTTTAAAAACACATAGCAAATTATTTACACCTATGAGAAAGTCACTAATTATAATTTTGTGGCTTTTTTTTTGCTTATAAAATTGCTTTCATCACAGCACTCTTAGAAACCGTCTCATCCCATTCCTTTTCAGCATCACTATCTTTTGTAATTCCACCACCAACGTAAAGAAGTGCTTTATTGTTTTTTATCTCCATACATCGTAAATTTACAAAAAGTGAGGAGTCTTCAGAATCAATACTTCCCCTTCTTACATTCAATTCTCCCAAAAAACCAGTATAGAAAGTGCGCTGGTAATTTTCATTTTGTAGGATGAATTTTTTTGTTTGTAACCTAGGAAACCCACAGACTGCAGGTGTTGGGTGCAAGGCATTAAGCAGTATTTTTAAATTCGATCTCCCACTTAATAATTTCCCTGAAATCTGAGTTTTTAAATGAAGTAAATTCCCTGCTTTTATTGTTTCTTTTTCACTCGTTTTTAGATGAACTGCGATCTCTTTTATTTGGGATGCGATAAAGCGAGTTACCAAAGCTTGTTCTTCCAATTCTTTCGATTGCCAGCTCACTACTGTTGAGCCATTATAAACTTGTGTTCCTGCCAATGACATGGTCTTAAAACGATCTTCGGAGAGGGACAACAAGGTTTCAGGAGTGGCACCCATCCACAAACCAATTTCAGGATGAAACCAAATATATCCAAAGGCATTGGGATAAATTTGTAACAATTTTTTAAAACTCTCTAGTAGTGCAAAGTTGGAAAGAGGAACTGCTTCACGTCTCGACACTACTACCTTCTGAAACTGTTTCTTTGTAATTTGTTCAATCGCTTTATTGACGAGTTCCAAATGATATGCCTTAGCAGATTCATCCGGAATGAATGCTTTGTTCTTTGCGCATGAAAGCGACGTTTCTAAAATGAGTGCTTCTTGATAATAAACGGATTCCTTTGCGGGAATTAGTGTTGCTTTCTCTGAATTGTCAAAAGGAGAAAAAACAAAACCAACTTCGGTAAAATCATCCACAAAAAAAACATCTTTTGTCTTTTGAAAAAAACCTGAGATCACATTTTCATTAGGTTTCCTATATACAACAAAGGGTTTTTGTAATTTATATTGAGATGCAATCCTATCAAAAATCGTCAAGATTATTACTTATTTAAGGTTATTTTCTTTTCTCTAAAACAATATTGGTCATTTTAGCAATCGCAATTAATTGCTGATCTTCATCTGTTATAATCACCTCCCAAAGATGGGTGCTTCTGCCTTTATGAATGTTTTTTGCAGTCGCAAAAACAACCCCTTCACGCATGCTTTTTATATGATTGATAGAGAGTTGAATTCCATTTATAAATTGCTGTTCATTATCAATAAAAAAATTAGAAGCTGCACTTCCAACGCTTTCTGCTAACGCTGCCGTTGCACCCCCGTGTAATTGTCCGTAAGGCTGATGCACTTTAGGGCCTACAGGCATTTTTGCTGTTAAGAAATCAACTCCAAGGTCAATAAACTCGATATCAAGTGTTTCCATTAAAGTGTTTTTACACTTTTTATTGAAAACAGCTAAAATTTTATTTTTATCCATATGATGTAAATCTAATGTAAAATTACACATAAAAATTTGTATTTTTGTACTTGATTGTTAAACTATTTCATGTACAAGGTCCGCGTAATTTTAGATACTAAAGAAGATGTTATAAGAACTCTTTTAGTTGACAGCACTATTAATTTAGAAAAACTTCATTTAACAATCGCAAAGTCTTTTGGCTTTAAGGGGCAAGAAATGGCTTCGTTCTACAGAACGGATGAAGAATGGATCCAAGGCGAAGAAATTCCGTTATTTAACATGGAAGAAATAAGCGAAGTAATTTCGATGCAAACCTGTACCTTAAACACTACGTTGCCCAAGGAAAACGACAAGCTTATTTATGTCTATGATTTTCTAAAAATGTGGACTTTTTATGTTGAAGTTATTGAAATCTCTTCCGAAGAAAAACCAGGACTCCCCTTAATCATTTTAACGGTTGGAGAAATTCCGGCAGAAGCTCCCGAAAAAGAATTCATTTCAGAAAACCCCGAAGGAATAGATGATATGGATGATGAGTATGGGCATTTTGATGATTATGAATTCAATGAATACTAAAACAATTCCTCTTTTTTTTCGAGATAAAGATACTTTATAACATCACTATCAGTAATTTAATAATTCTTTTTTTTGGTAACAAATTTGTAAGTCAACCGTCATATTGATAATCAATTAAATTTATTTCTTTGAAAAAAATACTCTCTCTTAAAAATCTCGACAAAAAATTTGGCCACGTACATGCAGTAAACAACCTTTCCTTTGACATCGAAAAAGGGAATGTGTATGGAATCTTGGGACCAAATGGAAGTGGAAAATCAACTACTTTAGGTGTTATTCTGAATGTTGTAAACAAAACTTCTGGTGATTATTCTTGGTTTGATGGTAAATTCTCTACCAACGAAGCTTTGAAAAAAGTAGGCGCCATTATCGAACGCCCAAACTTCTATCCTTATATGACAGCAACTCAGAATTTGAAACTGATTTGTAAAATTAAAGAAATCGCTACAGATAAAATAGATGAGAAATTAAGAAAAGTAGCCCTTTATGATAGAAAAGACAGTAAGTTTAGCACTTTCTCTTTAGGAATGAAGCAACGATTGGCAATAGCTTCAGCATTGCTAAATGATCCAGAAATCTTAATTCTAGACGAACCTACAAATGGATTAGACCCTCAAGGAATTCATGAAATTCGAATGATTATCAAAGAAATTGCAAAAAACGGAACCACCATTTTACTTGCTTCCCACTTACTGGATGAAGTTGAAAAAGTATGTAGTCATGTAATTGTAATTCGAAAAGGAATAAAATTATACGCTGGAAGAGTTGATGAAATGACCGCATCTAAAGGTTTATTTGAATTAAAAGTAGAAACTAACGAAACTGAGTTTTTAACACTACTAGAAAAACATCCATCCATCAATAAAGTACATCTAGATCACGAAACCTATATTGCAACGCTTAGCGAAGAGATGAGTGCTACTGAGATGAATCGCTATTTGTTTGAAAATGGTTTTACCGTTTCCCATTTAGTGAAACGAAAGCCAAGTTTAGAACAGCAATTCTTAGATTTAACAAGCAACAACTAATCACCAAAAAACGACGTTATGTTTAGACTTCTTTCTATAGAGTTTCATAAATTAAGGCACAGCAAAGCAAGTAAAGTACTAATTATCATCTATTTTGGACTTTTAACTTCTATTGCATTAACCGCGGCGATTAAGATTCCGTTTTTTGGAAAAACCATCCATTTAGCCGAACAAGGTATTTTCAACTTCCCATATATTTGGCATTTTAACACCTATGTAGCGGCTTTACTAAAGTTTTTTTTGTTATTAGTCATCGTTTCCATGATGTCTAATGAGTACAGCAATAAAACTTTAAAACAAAATTTAATCGATGGGCTGAGTAAAAAGGAATTTATCCTATCCAAATTTTATACTGTAATTGCCTTTGCACTTATTTCAACCCTCTTTGTCTTTATTATTTCTTTACTCTTAGGTCTCTTTTATTCAGATTATAATGAATTCACAATTATAACTTCCGATTTAGAGTATCTTTTTGCTTTTTTTATAAAGCTAGTTGGGTTTTTCTCTTTTGGATTATTTCTAGGTATTTTAGTAAAAAGATCTGCTTTTGCAATTGGAGCAATGGTGGTTTGGTGGATTGGAGAAAAAATAATCTGGCTCATTGGTCTTTGGTTTTTTAGAGCTTCTAAAGAGGCAATGGAAGCAGCTTCAAAAGTTACAGCGTGGTTTCCTTTAGAAGCAATGAGCAATTTAATTAAAGAACCAGGATCTCGATTAGGAGTTGTAAAAACCATCGCTAATCAAATGGGGGGATTCACAAAAAGTTACGCTGTAGCGTTCAAAGATGTTGCAATCGTCTCTGTTTGGACATTTATCTTCATTTATGGTGCATATGCATTGTTAAAAAAGCGGGATTTATAGTAGATTTTAAATATATTTGGTTTTCTAAAATCACGCTTATTTACATGAAGAATTTACCCCTAATCCTTTTTATCTTTTTAACACTAAATGTATATGCTCAAAAAGAAGCCAATATTTGGTATTTTGGAGAAAATGCCGGGTTGAATTTTAATACCAGCCCACCCCAAGCTCTTGCAGATGGTCAATTAAGTACTAGAGAGGGTTGTTCTTCTTTCTCAGATGCAAATGGTGAGCTGTTGTTTTATTCAGATGGTACCACGGTATACGATAAGAATCATAACATCATGACTTATTCAGATGGTCGATTGGCAAATGATTTAAGAGGAAACTCGTCCAGTACACAGTCGGGAATGATTGTTCCTAAACCAAAATCATCCACTATTTTTTATCTTTTTACCGTAGACCACAACAATGGTAATAATGGTTTCAACTATTATACTGTTGATATGACGGATGGAATCGGAAAATTAATAGATGAAGATGGAGATGGTGTTTTTTTTGAAGATCTGTCTAGTGGGCTAGCCAATAGTTGGACTGAAAAAGTGACCGCTGTTAGAGGTGCAGAATGTAACGAGTTTTGGGTAGTATCTGTGGTTAATAATGAATTTCATTCTTTTCTAGTAAGTGAATTGGGCGTAAGATCTACTCCTGTTGTATCTAGAGTAGCCAATAATGTCAATGATCAAAGAGGGTATTTAAAACTTTCACCAGACGGAAGTAAATTGGCGATAGCAACACAAGGAGAAGATGCAATCCTATATGATTTTAATAACGCAACAGGAGAAGTTACTGACAATCCTACGTTTCTAATAAGCAATTTAAACCAAGATGGACAGCCTTATGGTGTTGAGTTTTCCTTAGATTCGAAAAAACTATACATCTCTACTTCGAGCGGATTTAGACGTAATATGAGTGAAAACGCCGTGACCTATAAACTCTTTCAATTTGATTTAACAAATCCAGATATCGTAGGTTCCAAAACAATAGTTCACAGACAAGACGCGGGAAGTGTAGAATTCCCTGAAGGCGGATTTAGAGGTGCACTTCAAGTAGGGCCTGATGGCAGAATCTATGTTACCATTCCAACTGCCTACGAAGATGCTGGAGCAGATGCTCCGTTTATAGATATTATTGAAAACCCAACCGCAGATGCTGCAGACATTGTTTTTACAAAAAATGCAATTCGATTGGTTGCAGGTACTTTTTCTACCCAAGGATTGCCGCCATTTATATCCTCTTTATTACTGCCAATAGAAATCATTGATTCAGAAAACAATGAAGTCATTAATAATGAAAACTTACAATTGTGCGTTGGGCAAGATAAAACAATAGGACCTGAACCTGTTTTAGGAAATAATGTGGTTTTTGAATGGCGATTTGACAATGGAACCACCAACGATGTCATCTCATCAGATCGTTTATTAAATTTAACCGACCTTCAGCTGGCAGATAGCGGAACCTACGCTTTAAAAATTGAATTGGTTGATCCTTGTGGAGATGTAACACAATACAATGGAGAATTTGATTTGAATGTTTTTGAGGCTGCAATAGCGACACCACTTACTGATATTATTGAGTGTGACGACGATCGAAGTGGTTCAAATTCATATGATTTTTTAGTAGATACAACTCCTTTGATACTGGGAAGCCTAGATCCTACTATTTTTGAAGTTCTGTACTTTGATAGTTTTGTAGCAGCAAACGACAATGTGCGTGATACAGACTTACCCAATACTTTTGTAGCCATTACAGGAACCACAAATGATATTTATGCAAGGGTTCACAACATAAATGCACCTTTTGCATGTTATGATATTATCAATTTTTCAATTATTGTAACCGATATTCCAACACCAACCCAACCCACCGTATACCGTTTGTGTGACGATACTGCTAGCGGAAGCGATACAGATAATAGAAGTTTGTTTCGACTCGATACCAAAGACAGTGAAATATTAGGTGCCATTTCGGCCACCGATTTTAATGTATCCTACCACGCTTCACTATCAGGAGCCCAAACAAGTGCAACAACTGATGTTATTGACAAAACAATAGACTACACTGTTACAGGATCTCAAACCATATTTGTACGAGTAGAAAATGTTAATAATTCAAATTGTTCCGTTATTTCAGACGACACTACAGGAAGCACGTTTACATCTTTTCAATTAGTCGTAGATGCATTGCCCGTCGTGACCAATCCTGCAGAATTGATTCAATGTCACAACAATCCAGACCTAAATACAACAGTCAATTTAAAACTGGCACGGATAAATATTTCTACAAATTATGAAAACGAAGTTTTTGAATATTATGCTTCTGAAACAGACGCTATTGCCGGAACACCTCAAATAACTGGAACAGCTATTGAATCCTATCCTGTTACAGGAACTGGGGAAGCATGGGTTCGGGTTATTTCTGACCAAAACTGCTATCGCATTGGAAAAATCGATATTACCGTTAATTTTAGTGCCGATTTAGCTTATGACAGAACTTATACCGTCTGTGATGATTTCTTAGATATTGATGGGAATGACAATGCAAATAATGACGATACGGATGGGATTGCCACATTTGACTTTAGTGAAACCGAAAATGAAATAAAAGCTTTCTTTCCGGCTGCATCTAGACCTGATTTGGATGTTTTTTATTACGAAACTGAAAGTGACAGAGCTTCTTCCGTAAATGACATCAACAGTCAAATCGCAAATCATAGAAATAACAACGATCCAAGTTTTGCAAACAACCAAACCATTTATGTTAAAATAATCAACAATACAAATAATGGATGTACTGGAACCGCAAATATCTTTTTACAAGTAG
>Ga0115560_1000303_pt1 | contig 38558 bp, 29 predicted proteins | sample COGITO_mtgs_1105_5_FD_87278 | JGI IMG/M metagenome (GOLD analysis project Ga0115560, IMG submission 87278) | Pelagic marine microbial communities from North Sea - COGITO_mtgs_110509 | ecosystem: Environmental > Aquatic > Marine > Epipelagic | place: Germany:Helgoland, sampling site Kabeltonne... | reverse complement strand
CCGCTATAATACCTGTATTTTTCCCTGTTATTATAATGTTATCAGCAATAATAGTAGAACTTTCAGTTGAAGCACTGAAATTTAAAGTTATGTCTGAATTTAAAGCCACGCTATTGGAAACTGGCGTTGGACTCTTAGAAATTAAAGTAAAGGACTGACCAATTACAGCGTTAGAAAAAAGAATGAGTAATAATAATAAAAAACCTTTCTTCATAAACTAGCTGTTTTTGACGGTAAATTTGAATTTACTTTTAACCTAAAAAAATACTCAACGTTTTGTGAAGGGGTAATTTACTTATGTAAAAGTCATCTATCTTATAATCAATAAATTGACTTTTATCTAAATAGCTTATGTAGGTAAGCAGTTTGCAATTTACGAAAGAATATTTAGAATTCTAATAAAAATATTAGAAGAACAACCTTTAACCTAACAAAAACCTACATCAAAAATGATTTATTTAGAAAACTCATAAATATAATTTTAGAAAAATTAGAACGAAGTGTTTATAATCGAAGAAGAAAATTAGTAAATCGTACAAATAAAGATAGTAAAAAACCTCAACTTATTGAAAATCAATATGATGAGGTTTTATAAAGTGGAGTCGCCGAGATTAACCTTCGGTTGTGCTCTTGAGTCCCGTCCTGTAAATACAGTGCACTGTTCTTTCAGACCAGGCGCCTTAAAACAAAAAAACTTACACAAGCAAGCTTGGTAAGTTTTTTCAATTTTAATTCGCAGTCGCACTGCGCTTAATCGTGGAGCCAAAGGGATCAAAGTCGAACTATTTTCGTGAGGATTTAGTAGAATTAACTCGAATTTAATTTATTGTTTCTTCGTAAAACTCGGATTTAAAATACTTTACAACCTTTCCTTTCTAAATCCCCCAGCTCACTTCATTAAGCTGCCATAAACCATGTTTTGTGGCGTACGAATGGGTTTTAATTGAATTGATTAAGTTGCAGTTAAACTCCGTATCAATGCAGATTCGAGAAGCTAATTTTTTTTAGTTTATATATTTTGATTTTATTCGGATGTCATTTTCTTTAAACGAGCCTGAACCAAAATCTTCAAAACAAAGTACAGTGAGACTACTATTAGGAAGCATTTTTCTAACTTCTCTAAAATCTTGATTAATTTTTGATAAATTTTCAAAAAAGGTCGCTTGTGTTTTTTCAAGATCTATTAATTCGTTTGTTTCTCCTTTCTGAACCTCTAGTGAAATAATTAATTTTTTATTCCCTTCCTTGTCTTCATTTACAGAAAGGTTGTAAGAGTTAACAATTTCAGATAACTCAGGCAATGAATAAATAACCTCATTAACATCCGTAGGGCTTATGTTTGCTCCAAAAAACGACACTGTCATGTCTGCTCTTCCGTAATGTAATAATAATGGTAAATCTGTTTGAGGTTTTTCTAATTTGTCAAGGCTGATATTCAAACTTTTTAAAATCGAGTAGAGGTCTTCAAGAGATAATGTATGGCCTCTATCATGTATATTGTACCTGATTTTAGGAGCTATATAATCAGGACGACCGATCGTAACAATTAATTCTCCAGTTTCAGACGACTCAATTAAAAAGTCTGTTGGATTATACTGAAAAATCATTGGAAGTGCACCATTGTGTTTTAATATTTTTGATTGTAACGATTGATTTGAACGCAATAACCTTCTCAGGCTTATTGTAAAATCATTTTCTGCAGAAATATTTAACTCTAAATCCGATGCTCCCAATGAGCTATAAACTTTCTTAATTCCTTTCCGAAATAGATAATCCCTCATTCCTTCTGACATTGATTCCCCTCCAAAAATGAAGGCAATGTTAAATTTATCCCATTCTATTTCTGAAGTATCAACCAAATATTTTAGAAATGGAGGGTAGCCCATTATTACATAATTATGATTTTCCCCAAATTGTTTAAGAGTATTTTCAATTTTTTCTTTTTCTGGTCCCAAAGATTTTAGCTTTGAAAAAGGGACACAACTCATAGTCACATTGACTCCAGTAGCCCAAGGGCCTAATGCAAAAGCATTAATGACAAAGAGAGGTTCTTTACCCACTAACGTTCGCATTCCAAACTCAATCATTTTCGCATTTCGTTTCCTTTCTTTCAAGCCTCGAACCCAGTTGGTTGCTGTGCCACTGCTCCCTGAGGATTCATCAATAATTATATTTTTAGTTGGAATTTTTCCACCTATACATCTAGCATCAATAGAAAATTTTTTAATATAATTTTCTTTATCAATTTCTGGAATTTCATGTATGTTGGGTAGCAGTCCGCTAAACGAAGGTTTCGAAAAATTATGGGCTTTTAAAAATGATTTGTAAGCGGGTACTCTCCTTTTTGCTTTGATAAATTCTGAATATGCACGCGCTTTACTATTAAATATCCTGATTTTATTTATTCCTGGAATGTATATAAGTCTTATGGTAAAATTTGATAGCATTAATGGTTTTCGAAAGAGTTCAACTAGCCAGGCATAGATTAATATAATTAAGTGCCTCATGCTTTAATTACTATTTGATTTGTACTTAGTCTAAAACTTCTTGTAGGAATTTTGCTATACCCCGCACGAAAAATCATCCATATTTTTTTGGAATTTTCTGGAGTAGTCAATTTATCAATGATTTTCTTATTGGCATTTGCGTTAGTAATTAACGACCCAAATGGGTGAATGTAGGCGCTTTCATCGGTCATTATTAGCCAATTTCTAGCAAACATTCTTCCAGATTGAATCCAATCTGCAGAGTTATTAAATTGGCCTCCAAACCAACAAATAGTACTAGTCCCCTTAAAGGTTGACATGTAATATTTTTTCAATAATTTTTTACGAAATCCTTTAGTCCATTTGTTGTGGTTTCTAAAAATAGATTTTGTCAATCCACCTGAAAACCCCATACACTTTGTCCATAGGCCATCTTTATGAGTTTTAGCCTCTTTTTTACTGTATCGAAATAAACGATCAAGTTCATCCCTAGTTGGCTTTGAAGCTAAATCCTCAAATAAGGTTTCTTCATTTAAGTTTACTACAAAATCGACGATCTCTTTATCTTCTGAGTAAAAAAAATCTTGCCCAAATTTTCGAGCTTCTTTTTCCAAACGTTGAATGGTATTTTTATTAAGACTATCGCCATTATAATCGTTGCGAGATGTTCTTCTTTCAAAAATTAATTCTTTATTCAGCTCCTCTTTTTCTTGTGTTGAAACCAGTCTGAGCGTTGCAAACAGTGTAGTTTTAGTTGATTGAGTTGAAACGGGGTTATTTATTCGATCTATTGTTACTTTATATCCAAATGGCGCTGCGGCTATTGAAAGATGTTCAATAAATACTCCTAAAGCTATAGTTGTAAATATGGATTCTGGATCTTCTACCGGAAGTAGTCGTTCAGGATTGTAAAAAAGTTCTGCTTCGTTTTCTGAAATTATTTTCACTTGATGAGGTTGCAGGTTGTGAATAGTTGGAGCCCAACGCGCAACTTCTATCAGTTCTCTCCAGTCAGGAGGGGCTGAAGAAGTTTTTTTAGTTAATGACCATAACTGTTGGAACGGGTTAGATAATACGGTGAAGTATAATCCGTTCATTGTTTTTTTTATGAATTCTCGTCTAGAATTAATTCTGATTATTGTATTTGGTTTGATATCTAAAATAGTAATTTATAAATAAGAACGGCAACAAATTTTAAAAATATTAGTTTTTTTCTCTGTTCTAGAGAAGATAAAGGGAGTAAAGTCGAACTATTTTGGGGAGGATTTAGTAAAATTAACTCGAAATTAATTTATTGTTTCTAACTAGGACTCGGATTTAAAACACTTTATTACCATCCCTAACCAAATTACTGCTTCCACCTCATTAAGCGACTGTAAACGCCGTTATACGACATTAAGCTGCTTCACTAGGGCTTCACCTCTTTTTATTTAAATACAAAAAAATAGATAAACTTAGAAGGGGAGTAGAATAGGGTTCAGTTCTTTGATCGATCTCATAAAGTTTTTTTGTAAACGTTAAGGCATCTTTACTTATAATTGCTCTTGGATGTTTTTCAAAAGAATATAAATTGTGTAGATTACCCTAAAATCTTTTTCTTAACATTTTCAACATACGATCTTCCAATCACATATCTAATGCCTTCAATTTCTACACTATTTCCTTCAACAGTGTCAATTTTATCTATGGCGATTGTATAAGATCTATGAATTCTAATAAAGTTACTTTCAGGAAGTAAGCTCGTAAAATTACTCAAGGTGCTGTGGATGATATACTTATTAGTTTGGGTTGTGATTTTTAGATAATCTCGTAAAGATTCGATTACTAATATCTCATCTAAATAGATTTTCTTCATTTTCTTTTTATCAACTTTAATAAAGGTAAAAGGCCTTTTAATTGATTCAGAGGGCTCTATGGGCTTGTTATTACTTGATGATTTTAAGGCTCTATTAACAGCTTTCATAAAACGAGGGAATGGAATCGGTTTAATTAGATAATCTAGAACCTCTAATTCATAGGTTTTTATGGCATATTCATCATAGGCGGTTGTAACAATGATTAAGGGCTTGGTTTCTAAATTTTTTATAAAATCCAATCCATTCAAAAGGGGCATATTAATGTCTAAAAAAATCAAATCTACGGAATGCTCTTTTAAATATGTCAAAGCATCAATAGCATTGCTAAAAGTGTTAAGAATTGTAATAGTATCAATTTCTTCAATGTAGCTTTTGATGACATTTATTGCTAAAGGCTCGTCATCAATAATTAAACAATTAATATTCATTATACTTTTATTTTAAGTTTGACGACAAACAGTTTGTTTGTAGATTGAATATCCAGACTGTACTCCTCAGGCTTGTACCCTAGTTCGAGTCTTTTTTTTACATTTTTTAGTCCAATTCCGCTTGAGTTTTCAATACTTTCACTTTTATTGGGAGTTTCTGGTAATGGATTTGAAATAGTAAAGTAAAGAAAATTTTCCACTATTTTAAAATCAATATCAATTTTCACGTCCCCATTCGTCATATTCGCTCCGTGCTTAAATGCATTTTCAATAAATGAAAGCAACAAAATAGGGGCTATTTTTTTATCCATTATATCCCCACTTATAGTTGTTTCTGTTTTTAATAATTCGCCATATCTTATCTGTTCTAAATCTAAATAGTTTTCAATGCAAATTATTTCTTTTTCTAGACTTTGTCTTTTTGATTTGGTTTCATAAAGTAGGTAGCGCATTAGCTCAGAAAGTCGAAGTATTAATTTAGGCGTTTTGTCCGATTTTTCGATCGCCAATGAATAGATGTTATTTAAAGTGTTAAAAAAGAAATGAGGAGAGATTTGCGATCTTAAAAAAAGTAATTCTGTTTCTAATTGTGTCTTTTCTAAAGCGGTGACTCTTTTTTGTTCTTGCAACCAATCCATAGTTACTTTAATAGCAGTCACAAAAGTAATCACATAGAGTTCGCCAATCATCATATCTATTGAATAGCTGAATGTGACATCGTGTATAACTGCGGGCCCTTCAGGCCATATATTTGTGCTAATCAGAAAATAGGTTAGATTAAATTTAATGAATACCATCGAAATCAAGGACAGGATTAAAAAAAACACGTACAAGAAATATTTACGCTTAAAAACAAATTTTGGCATTAAAACAAAAATATTTAAGTAGCATAAAACCATGTGAATGGGAAACCCAAGCAATGTTGTTTTAAACGAATATTCGTAATTATCAAAATAATTACCCCATCTTAAAGTGTTGAGAAGAAAGTAAATCAACCAAAAAATAACGTGATGTCTTAGAGTTATTTTTAAGTTTTCGTTTGGTTGCATATTTAAGTTTTTTAACGTTCAACGCGATACATTAGTTGTCTGTCTAATTTTATTCGTAGTACAGCGTATTTTGTGGATGTTTACACTATACTAAAAATGAATAAATGATGACTTTTAAAAAAGCTAATATAGATATTTTATATATATCAGTATTTTTTTTAATTCTTTCGTCGTAAACCAAACAAGTTATGGATAACAAATACTTTTCTTGTACTAAGTTTATTAATCGAGATAATATTTCCAATGATATTTCGGATTTAACAGGGCAGTATGCACATGTCAGCGAGCCAATCCATCTTATCGCTTATATGTTCAATGATGCAAATAAACTTTGGTGTTCCTAATAATGGTTGCTAGAGATATTAAAAACTCAATAAAAGACAAAACGAATGCATAGCATAGACACACTAATAATAGCTTTATATATCCTCTTAACCGTAGCCGTCGGTATTTGGGTTTCCAAACGCGCTTCAAAAGGTCTAGACTCCTATTTTCTTGGTGGTAAAAGTATCAAGTGGTACTACTTGGGTTTAAGTAATGGGTCGGGAATGTTTGATGTTTCAGGAACGGCTTGGATGGTAGGGATTCTTTTTTTATACGGGGTAAAAAGTTTTATGTTTATGTGGCTCTGGCCAATTTGGAATCAAATTTTTATAATGATGTTTTTAGCAGTTTGGATAAGAAGGTCCAACATAATGACAGGCTCAGAGTGGATTTTAACTCGCTTTGGAGATAAAAGGGCAGGAAGAGCATCGCATTTAATTGTTGCTGCCTTTGCTATTATAGCTGCGATAGGGTTTATTGCCTACTTTTTTGAAGGGGTTGGGAAATTTATGACGATTATTCTACCTTGGGATTTGACACTCCAAATGGGAACATCTGTGCTTTTGAATTCCGAACAGTCTTATGCATTTATCATCATATTTTTAACAACTATTTATACAGTCAAAGGGGGTATGTTTTCAGTGGTATCCACAGAAGTACTACAATATGGGATCATGGTGGTTGCAGGTTTACTGGTTGTTGGATACAGTTTCTTTGCAATCAGTGATGTTGAAATAAACAGTGTTATTACTGAAGAGTGGCGAAATGTGTTTTTTGGATGGGAATTGGAAACCCATTGGAGTGATAAATACCAAGCCTTTAACGATTTAATTGATTCTGAAGGATTTAAGATGTTTGGTGCCTTTATTGGAATGACGCTGTTCAAAGGTTTTTTCGCCAGCTTAGCAGGGCCAACCCCTAGTTTTGACATGCAGCGAATCCTTTCTACAAAAACAGTCAAAGAAGCTGCTTATATGAGTGGCTTTACAAATTTAATTTTGTTTATTCCAAGGTACTTATTAATTGGCGGAATTGTCGTAATCGCTTTGGTTAGTTTAAGCCCAGAGATGATTGGCAATGCCTCTTTTAGGGGCGCTGATTTAGAGGTGCTGTTGCCTAAGGTTATTAATTTTCATGTACCTATTGGAATTAAGGGATTGTTATTAGCTGGACTACTAGCGGCATTCATGTCTACTTTTTCAGCTTTTGTAAATGCCGGCCCTGCCTACTTAGTGAATGATATTTATAAAAAATACTTCAAGCCAACCGCCACTGTTAAGCATTATATCAAAGCGAGTCATATAGCGTCCTTTTCAGTTGTGTCTTTAGGCGTTTTTATGGGCTTCTTTGCAGACTCTATTAATTCACTAACCTTGTGGATTACATCGGCACTTTTTGGTGGTTATGTAGCCTCAAATTTCTTGAAATGGATTTGGTGGCGATTTAACGGTTGGGGATATTTCTGGGGCATGCTTTCAGGCTTAATTATAGCATCACTACAGTTTTTGCTGGACCAGAATAAAGGAAGTTTTTCTGAAGACTCACTCCTTTTTGAGCTGTCGCACATGCAAGCGATTTATTTATTTCCTATCATTTTTATCGTTTCATTGATAGGTTCCTTTTTAGGTACTTTTTTATCGGAGCCCACAGACATGAAGACCCTAAAGTCATTTTACAAAACAGTGAGACCCTGGGGATGGTGGACCCCTGTTTATAAAGAATTATTGAAAGAAGAGAGTACGTTAAAGAAAAACACTGATTTTTGGAACGACATGTTTAATTGTGCTATTGGTATTGTTTGGCAGTCCAGCATGATTGTCATGCCAATCTATTTTGTAATTCGAGATTATCCAAAAGGATTAATTGCCTTGTCAGTTTTTGCAATTACATCATTAATTCTTAAATTCACATGGTTAGATAAAGTAAAACAAATTACAGATTAAACAATGATTTCAACGAAAGATAAAGTGAGCTTCCCTTGGCAAGACAAGCCAATTGGTAGCCTAGATGTGATGTGGCGTTTTAGTGAAAACCCAATTATAGACCGCTATGCTATTCCAAGTTCTAATAGTATTTTTAATAGTGCAGTTGTGCCTTTTCAGGAGGGCTATGCAGGCGTTTTTAGATGTGATAACAAAGCTGTGCAAATGGATGTTTTTGCAGGTTTTAGTAAAAATGGAATCGATTGGGAGATTAATCACGAGCCTATTAAAATGCAAGCGGGCAATACGGAGATGATTGAATCTGATTATAAATACGACCCACGCGTGGTTTTTATTGAAGATAGATATTGGATTACTTGGTGTAATGGCTATAATGGACCAACTATCGGAATCGGGTATACCTTTGACTTTAAAGAATTTTTTCAGTGTGAAAATGCATTTTTACCATTCAATAGAAATGGGGTGTTATTTCCACAGAAAATAAATGGAAAATACGCCATGTTAAGCCGTCCAAGTGATAATGGTCACACCCCTTTTGGTGATATTTATATTAGTTACAGTCCTGATATGAAATTCTGGGGAGAACACCGCTGTGTCATGAAAGCGACACCTTTTGAAGATAGCGCCTGGCAGTGTACCAAGATTGGAGCTGGTCCCATACCAATTCTTACAAATGAAGGCTGGCTTATGATTTATCATGGGGTTATAAATACCTGTAATGGATTTAGATATGCTATGGGCTCGGCACTCTTAGACACAGAACAACCTGACATCGTTACGTACAGGACACAGCCCTATTTGTTAGGACCCGCAGAACCGTATGAAATGGTTGGAGATGTACCAAATGTTGTCTTTCCTTGTGCTGCCTTGCATGATGTTGAGGCCGATAAATTAGCAGTCTATTATGGCGCTGCAGACACGGTTGTTGCCATGGCTTTTGGTCATTTGAGCGAAGTGATTAAATTTACAAAAGAAAACAGTTTATAAATGAGTTCAATTAGAATGATAGGTTTATTTTTTTTGACAGTTCTTATAAGTAATGTAAGCGCTCAATCAGTCCTTGAAATTCGTCCTAATAGTTACACTGCTTATAAAACTCAAGATTCCATAACGATAGATGGGATATCAAATGAGGTGGCGTGGAATTCCGTGGAATGGTCTTCAGATTTTGTGGATATTCAAGGGGTGAAAACTCCAAAGTACCACACGAATATAAAAATGATATGGGATGAAACCTATTTTTATATATTAGCCAAAATTGAAGAGCCCCATGTTTGGGCAGATATCTACCAACACGACGCTATTATTTTTCATAACAACGACTTTGAAGTATTTGTAGATCCAGATGGTGATACGCATAATTACTACGAACTCGAAATCAATGCTTTAAACACTGTTTGGGATTTATTTATTACAAAACCTTATAGAGAGTTAAATGCCCCGGTTTTAAATGATTGGGAGATCTTAGGGCTAAAATCGGCAGTACACGTTGAGGGGACCTTAAACGATCCTTCCGATACCGATAAAGGATGGACTCTAGAAATGGCGATCCCATGGTCTGTTTATAAGACTTCTTATTATCATGAGGTGGTTCCTAGAGATGCTTTTTGGCGTGTCAATTTTTCTAGAGTTAATTGGGACTATGAACTTACAAACGGAGTATATTCAAGAAAAAAGGATTTAAAAGGTCGTTTTTTACACGAATATAATTGGGTGTGGTCTTCGCAGGGCGTTGTTAATATGCACGAACCGGAAAAGTGGGGATATGTGTATTTTTCATCTAAGGATGCAGGCAGTGAAACGCCATTTGTAATCCCGAAAGATGAAGAAATCAAATGGGCGTTATATAAAATGTACAGAGCTCAAAAGGCTCATTTTTCTAAAACAAATCAATGGTTAACGACCATTAAAAGCGTACAGTCAACGCCTATCGTTTTACATGGAGTGACCCTTAGCCCCTTCATTGAAAACTACAGTTCCGGCTGGATAATATCAATAAAAAGTCCCTTTTCAAATAAGCTGTTAAGTTTAACAGAAGATGGAAAATTTAAAATTAAATAGATTGATTATGAAAATTCAATTCACAGTACTTCTTACAGCAATCCTATCTCTTTTTGCGTGTAATACCAAAGAAAACAACAAGATTAATTCACAAAATATGCAGTCAGAAACGGTGGCTCAACCGTTTGAGTTTTCAACTTGGATTACCTCCGACAAAGAAAAGTCAACGGATTTATATGCTATAGAATTTAAAAAGTATAAAGACCATGGGATTGATGAGGTGTTAATAAATACTCTGACAGATCCTAATGAACTGCAGCGTCTTGTGCCTGTTGCCAAAGCGGCTGGTTTGAAAGTCCATGCTTGGATTATGACTATGAACAGACCTGGAGATGCCGTAGCCCTAAAACATCCGGAATGGTATGCCGTAAGTAAAGATGGGAAATCCTGTTATGATACAAGGCCTTATGTAGACTATTACCAATGGCTTTGTCCAAATAGAGAAGAGTCGCGTAATCACATCTTAGGACTTGTAGAAGGCTTGGCAAAAGTAGAGGGTATTGAGAGTGTTCATCTTGATTACATTCGTTTTTCAGATGTATTTTTACCAATCGCCTTATTGCCTAAATATGATTTGGTTCAGGATACAGAGCTGCCAGAATTTGATTTTTGCTATTGCGAGGTGTGCCTGTCTAAATTTGAAGATATTCATCACAAGAACCCTTTAGAGTCTCCTAATACTTCTATAGATATGGAATGGAAAAACTTCAGACTCAACAGTATTAAAAATATTGTTGATGATGCTTATAAATTAACAAAGGCTCACAATAAAAAATTAACAGCAGCGGTATTTCCTTACCCAGAAATGGCAGACCATATGGTGCGTCAACGATGGGATAAGTGGAACATTGACGAAGTGTACCCTATGATTTATCATGGGTTTTACAGCGAAGAAGTTGATTGGATTGGCTACGCGACAAAACAAGGTGTAAGCGATGTTAAATCTAAAAATATAGCGATTAATACAGGTTTATATATCCCTGATTTTAAATCTACAGACGAATTAAAACAAGCCATCTTGTTGGCAAAAGAAAATGGTGCTAAAGGCGTTGCTTTTTATGAAGGTCAAACTTTAACAAAGGACTATTTACAAACGATAAAAGAGACAAAGATTAGTTTTAAATAACTTCTTACAAGAAATTTGGATTATATTTATTATTATTTAAGTAGGGTTCACATTAATCAAATATTAAAACTAATTAAATCATGTCTAGTAGAAGAAATTTTATTAATAAAGTTGCTTTAGGAAGTCTCGGAATGACTACTCTTAGTGCATGGTCTAAAGATTTAAAAAATAAATCTGTATCAATTAGTCGCACAACCGTCTTAAAGCCTTTAATCATTTCGACATGGAATCATGGGTTAGCGGCTAATGAAGAAGCGCTGCGGCAACTAGAAAAAGGAAAATCCGCTATAGATGCTATTGTTTCAGGCGTTGGCGTATGTGAGGCTGATCCTGACAACCGGAGTGTAGGCTATGGAGGTCTTCCTGATAGAGAAGGACATGTAACGCTGGATGCGTGTATAATGGATGCTAAGAGTAACTGTGGGTCGGTTTCTTTTTTACAAGAAATAAAGCACCCTATAGCCGTCGCTAAAAAAGTATTACAAGAAACACCTCATGTCATGCTAAGTGGAAAAGGGGCACAAGATTTTGCCCTGTCTCAAGGGTTTTTAAAAGAAAACTTATTAACGTCTGAGTCTAAAAAGGATTGGGAAGAGTGGCTAAAAAAATCAAAATACAAGCCGGTAATTAATATGGAAAACCACGATACTATTAGCATGCTTGTCTTAGATGAAAATGGTGATTTATCTGGGGGTTGTACAACCAGTGGTGCCGCTTGGAAAATGCATGGTCGTGTAGGAGACTCTCCTATTATAGGCGCTGGATTGTTTTCAGATAATGATGTCGGAGCTGCTGCTGCTACAGGCTTAGGCGAAGCCGTCATTCGTACTGCTGGCAGTGCTATGGTAGTTGAATTGATGCGCCAAGGAAAATCGCCTTTTGAAGCCTGTAAGGAAATAGTTGAGCGCATTTACAATAAGCATAAAAACCATAAAGATATGGATTATCTACAAGTAGGATTTATTGCGGTTAATAAAAATGGAGAACATGGTGGGTATAGTTTACGATCTGGATTTAATTTTGCCGTTTATGATTCAGAGAATGGAAATCGAATGGAGGACTCACAATTTAAAATGTCATGGGAGAATTAAAATTAATTAATCTGTTTCAAATTTAGACCTTTGATTTAAGAGGACCTGTAATAGAGTTAGATATAATTTATGAAAATGACTAAAATTTTATTTGGAATTAGCCTGCTATTAATAGCGTCGTGTAGCCAACAGAACAGTTTAGAAAATACACCTTCACCTGATTTACTGGGGTATGTCAATCCATTTATAGGAACTTCTAATTTTGGGGCTACAAACCCAGGCGCAATCGCGCCTAGAGGCATGGTTAATGTATCTCCTTTTAATGTGTCTGGTGCTCAAAATTCATTAGAAAAAGACAGCCGATGGTTATCAACCCCTTACGTTTATGAAAACACCTTTTTAACTGGCTTTTCACATGTCAATTTAAGTGGTGTTGGTTGTCCCGATTTAGGAGTTGTTTTAACAATGCCAACAACCGGCGCGTTAGAAACCGACCCTTTAAAGTATGGAAGTACGTACTCAAATGAAGTAGCAAAAGCGGGCTATTATAGTACTACTTTAAATAAATATGATGTAAAAGTAGAAACGACAGCCACTACCCGAACAGGCATAAGTAATTATTTATTTCCAAAAGGAAAATCAAATATACTTTTAAATTTAGGCTTAGGATTAACAAATGAACAAGGGGTTTCTATTAAAGTGGTTTCACCAACTGAAATTGAAGGGATGCGTCAAGTAGGTTCTTTTTGCTATTATAAAGCAGACGAATCCTATCCTTTGTATTTTGTAGCAAAGTTTAGCAAGCCTTCAAATGAATTTGGAATTTGGAAAAATTTTACAAAAGAAAAAGGAGTAGAAAGTCAGTGGATGCCTTATAACGGACAAACAAGATTATATAAGAATTACAGAAAAGAAATTATTGGCGATAGTATTGGCGCCTACATGCGTTATGACTTTAAAAAGCCGACTTCTGTGGAAGTTAAAATTGCTGTTTCTTATGTGAGTATTGAAAACGCTAGAGAAAATTTAGAAAAAGAGACTAAAGGATTATCTTTTGAAGATGTGTTTAAAAAGACGTCCACAAAATGGAACGATTTACTTTCAAAAATCATTGTAGAAGGTGGGTCTAAAGACGTCAAAACGATATTTTATACGGCCTTGTATCACACGTTGATTCATCCAAATACATTAAATGATGTCAACGGAGAATACCCCAAAATGGCCACAAGAGAAACCTTAAAAACAGAGGGTACTCGTTTTACTGTTTTTTCTCTATGGGATACCTACAGGAATCTACATTCCTTGATGTCTTTGGTATATCCAAAACAACAGTCAGACATGGTAAAAAGTATGTTATCTATATATGATGAAAGTGGTTGGTTGCCAAAATGGGAGTTAAATGCCACAGAAACAACCACGATGGTAGGTGATCCAGCAGGAATAATTATAGCCGACACCTATTTGCGGGGGATTCAAGATTTTGATGTAGAGAAAGCCTATGAAGCCATGACTAAAAGCGCAATGCAATTAGAAAATAATGCACTCAGACCAGGAATAAAAGAATATATAGAAAGAGGGTATTTAACCACAGCTTCCACAAAAAGTGGCTCCGTTTCTACAACACAAGAATATAATATTACAGACTTTGCTATTGCACAATTGGCAGATGCGCTGAATAAAAAAGAAGATGAGGTGTTTTACAGAAAGCGTTCCATCTCATATCGTAAGCTTTTTGACAAAGAGTTTAATTTATTAAGACCTAGAGAAGCGGATGCTTCTTGGGTGCGTCCATTTACTCCTGAAACAGGTGCTAATTTTCAAAAGAATTTAGGGTTTATCGAAGGAAATTCATGGCAATATACGTTTATGGTGGCCCATGACACCAAAGGATTAATGCAATTAATGGGGGGTGAAAACACCTATTCCAAGCAGCTACAGAAGGTTTTTGATTCAGGTCAGTTTGACATGGCTAACGAACCCGATATTGGATATCCTTATTTGTTTAATTATGTCCCCGGACAAGAATGGCGCACACAAAATAAAGTCTCTGAACTCATTAGCACCCATTTTAAAAATACCCCCGATGGATTGCCCGGAAATGATGATACCGGTACCATGTCTGCTTGGTTGATTTATAGTATGATGGGATTGTATCCCATTAGTCCAGCCGATGCTGTTTACGCAGTTACAACGCCCACTTTTGATAAGATCACTATTCAATTGGATAGTAGGTATTATGATCAATCGCAACTAGTGATTGAAAAAGAAGGCAAAGGAGTTATTAAACATCTTAAACTAGGTGAAGAAATTCAGAAAGGCTTTTTCGTAAATCACTCTGAGTTGGTCCAGTCAAATTGTTTAAAAATTAGTCTAGAATAGGACTGTATATTTAGTTCTTATTTATCTGACTTTCACTAAAACAGCCTATATCTATACATTTAAAAAACAGGTCTTTACGATTATTTATGGTTCTTGATTGACCCTGTTTTAATTACTTTATTTGTTAACCTAATAGTAACAAAAAATCAACATACACCTTATTTCAAGTGTTATTTGTCGAAAATATTGATTTATTGTCACTCATTTCTTTGATATTTATAACATATTAACTAAACAAACAAATTATGATCCAAAATTTAAAGAAGCTATTGCTTCTGATTTGCGTATTTAGTGCTCACGCTATTTATGCACAAACTACAACGATTTCGGGAACAGTAACTGATTCTTCAGACAGTATGTCTCTTCCAGGTGTTAATGTATTAGAGAAAGGCACTTCAAACGGTGCGGTAACAGATTTTGATGGTAATTATACTATTGAAGTGTCTGATGAAAATGCTGTATTGCAGTTTTCTTTTATTGGTTATTCGGAACAAGAGATTTCTGTTTCTGGTCAAACTACTATAAATATTAGTCTTGAACAGAGTTCTGAAGGCTTAGACGAAGTAGTTATTACTGCTTTAGGTATTTCAAGAGAAAAAAAATCTTTAGGATATGCAGTAAGTGAAGTTTCTGGAGATGATGTAAACACAATCAAAGATAATAACCTTGCTAGTTCTTTAGCTGGTAAAGTCGCCGGTTTACAGATTTCTCAATCTGGATCCTTAGGTTCTGCGTCAAGAATTACGATAAGAGGTAATAATTCATTAGGTGGTAATTCTCAAGCTCTTATTGTGGTTGATGGAATGCCTATTAATGCTTCTTTACCTATTCAAGGAGATGGAGCAGGAAATGCAGGTAGTGCTGATAATGGAGGGAGTCCAAGTTATGAGCCAAGTATTTCTGGTGCTGGTATTTCTGATATTAATCCTGATGACGTTGAATCAATTACTGTTTTAAAAGGGCCAAGTGCAGCTGCACTTTATGGTTCTAGAGCTGGTAATGGGGTGATTTTAATTACAACAAAGAAAGGTTCACGTTCAAATAAATTAGGTGTGAGTTTAAAAACAAACATTTCTATTGATAGTCCGCTGCTTTTACCTGAGTACCAAAACCAGTATGGTCAGGGTTCTGGAGGAGCTGCGTATGCTACACCTAATTTCAGTGGTGGAAATTATACGTGGAGAGAATTTTCTTGGGGTGGTCTGTTAGACGGGTCTGAACAAGCTTATTACAACGGAACAAACAAGGCATATTCTGCTCAATCAAGTAATGTTGAAGATTTTTTCAGACAAGCAGTAAGAAAAATCACATCAATTTCTGTCGATAAGGGATCAGATATGGGGTCAATTCGATTTTCTTATACAAATAACTCTTCAGAGTCAATTATTGAGAATTCCGACTTAAGCAGTCATAACTTTAATTTAAGGGCAGTAGCTAATTTATCTGATAAACTAACTGTAGATTCTAAGGTAACTTATTTTACTCAGGATATAAAAAATAGAGCTTCAACAACAGGAGCTCAAGGTCTTTTAGCCTATGTTTATAATATGCCACGAAACGTAGCAACTGATGATATGCGAAATTACCAAATGGCTAACCCAGTATCAGTCGACGCAGGAGATTTTGACGTTATTCGTTATGCAGGTGGGAATACAGGAAATCCATTTTGGCAAATGAATAATGATGAAACTAGTGTTCGAAGAAATAGATTTTTAGGTTTTACTAAAATCAATTATGACTTTACAGATTGGTTGAGTGCTTTTGTTCGTATTGGTACTGATGTGACTAACATAAGAGACAATAAAATTTACAAACCAGGACATCACTTTATTGGTACTGGCTCTATGGAATTAGGTCAAAGTACATTTACCGAGTATAACTCTGAGTTTTTGGTAACTGCCAAACATGACTTGACAGACAAAATTAATATTGTGGCTAATGTAGGGGGTAATATGTCTAAAAGAACCTCAGAAGGTATGCTTGTTAGAGGGTCTGATTTTAAAATACCGACAGCCTCCTTTTTTAATAACTTAAATGTTGTTCAGGCTCCTGAAGAGTCTCCACTTTCTATTAAGAAAGTCAACTCTGTGTACGGCTCAATTAACTTAGCTTATGATAATTTTTTATACCTAGACGTATCTACTCGTAACGATTGGTCTTCAACTTTGAGTGAAGATAACAGATCTTATATATATAATTCAGCAAGTATTTCTGCAGTATTGAATAAATTCATAGACCCTAATAAGGAGATTTTTAATTTAATCAAAGTACGTGGTAGTGTTGCTCAAGTAGGTAATGATACTGATCCATACCAGCTTAATCAAACCTATGCTGTCCCTGGTCAAGGATATTTAGGGCTCACAACTTTAACTTCTTCACCAATTCAGTTTAATCAAGACTTAAAACCTGAAAGTATAACTTCATCAGAATTTGGTTTAGAATTAGGCTTACTTAATAACAAATTAACGCTTGATTTATCTGTTTATAATATGTCTACTGAAGATTTAATATTCGACGTTCCTGTACCACCTGCAACAGGCTATTTATTCCAAAGAGATAATATTGGTAAAGTAACAAACAAAGGGCTTGAGATTGCACTTGGTGCTTCTCTTATAAATACCGATGATTTTTCTTGGAACACTTCTTTTTTCTATTCTAAAAACGAAAATAAGATTGAAGAGTTAATTGAAGGAGTTGAAAGCTTTAGTTACAATCAATCAACAGATGGTAATGTTTTTATTTCTGCAACTGAAGGTGGAAGCATTGGAGACATATATGGAACAGTTTGGACAGGTGAGGTCGACGCTAGTGGTATACCAACAGCATCTGCACCCGATGTGTTACTAGGCAATGCACAACCAGATTGGTTAGGAGGTTGGTCTAATACATTAACTTATAAAGACTTTTCAATGAGTTTTCAAATTGATGCAAGAATTGGAGGACAAATTTACTCACAAACTTCTGCCGATTTGGATAGAAACGGTGTGTCACAAAGAAGTCTACAATTCCGTGATTCAGGTGTGATTGTTTCTGGCCTTAATTCAGGGACCGGCGTTGAAAACACTGTAAGCATATCAGCTCAAGAATACTGGCAAGGAGATCCGGGTTCTTCATCTTCATTAGGAATGTCTAGTATTGCTGAAAACTATATTTACGATCAAGACAATATTAGAATGCGAGAACTATCAATCGGATACAATATCCCTGTCGGAAGCAAATTTGGATTACAGAGTGCTACAGTTCAATTGGTTGGTAGAAACTTATTTTTCTTAATGAATAAGGCAGATGATATAGACCCAGAGTCTATGTTAGGTACTTCTATTGGTGTTCAAGGTTTATCACATAATGCGATGCCTACTTTAAGAAGCATAGGATTGAATTTAAATTTAACTTTTTAATATAATACTTTATAACGATGAAAAATAAAATTTTAATATTATCATGTATTGTCTTTGCAACTGTATTTTCTTGTACAGATGATTTCAACGAAATTAACCAACAACCAGATGCACTTTCTACATCTGATGTTAGTGCTAAGTTTTTCGTAACTACATTACAACAGCAATTTTTAAGACCTACCATGGTTCCTCTCTGGTTTGGAGATTTAATACACCCTGATGGGTTTTCTGGTCAAATATCAAATGGATATGCCAATTCAGATTGGACTGGTGATTTGGGATGGGTCTACAATAGTTTTTATACAGATTTAGGTGCTTGGGACTGGTATGCTGCTTATAATAGTACTTTAACTTCGTATATGAACCTTGTTAAAGAAGGTGGACCTTTAGAAAATAATCAATATTATGCGATTGGGCTTGTCATGAAAGGATTCTACTATACTCAATTTACTGAGACTCATGGAATGATTCCTTACTCTGAGGCATCTGATCCAAATATCGCATTGCCAAAATACGATGCACAAATCGACGTTTACAAAGGGGTTATTGCAGATTTAAATCAGGCTATTACCTTGATTGCAGATAATCAAAATACAGGCGAAGGAATTGAATTGTTGGGTGAAAATGATGTGATATTTAATGGAGATATGCAAAACTGGAAAAAACTAGCAAACAGCTTAAAGTTAAGAATTGCACTTAGAGCTCATGGCTCACCTGGTGAAGACTTCTCTGCAAGTGTAGCCTCTGAAGCTGTTGCTTCTGGTGTGCTTGCTGATACCGATGCATTATTTGCAGCTTTTACTACAGAGACAGACATATGGGGAGGTTCTGCATCATATGGAGATATTTGGCATACTTTCGCTGGCAGTCAATGGAAAGCTACTGAGGCGATGGTGAATATCTTGAAAAGTAATGATGATCCTAGATTAGGTGAGATTACCAAACCTAGTGTTGGTGGTATAATTACAATAATGAAGCCTGATTCAGATTCTGAAAATTTTTCTCTAATTGCTGAGCACTTAGAGTTTTTAGAAAACACGCTTAATGCATCTGGACTTGTTTTAGACACAGACTACACTTGGACAGAAACTGCAACTGATTTGACCATCACTATGCCAGATAACACTAATTATCTAGGTTTACCGTCACGATTAAGTGGAAAGATTAAAGATTTCATGCACAAAGATTTATTTTCTGATCCATCTGATTGGGTAACGCAAAAGACTAATGAAGGTGGTCGAATTTTCCCTACAATCTTATTAACATCGGCTGATTCACATTTTATGATAGCAGAAGCAATTACTAAAGGGCTTGTGTCTGGAGACGCGAACTCATACTACCAAATAGGTTTAGAAAAAGCGATGGTTTTATGGGAAACTTCTACTACATCAGATTTTTTAGCATCTGACATGGGTTCACTAAATGGATCTTCAGAACAAAACCTTGAAAGGATTGCTACACAAAGATGGTTAACTAATTATACTAATGGATATGAATCTTGGGCAATTGTAAGAGATACAGGATATCCATCTGCTGCAATGGTAACATCAACAAATAATAATATTATTAGTTTTGCAGGTGAACTTAACGGAGAATATCCTCAAAGATTACGTTACGGAACAAGTGTTTACACTTCAAATGCTGCCAATGCCGAAGCTGCAGTATCTGCTCAAGGGCCTGATAAAATGGCAACAAGTTTATGGTTTGCTAATTAATTTTTTTGTGAACACATAATTATTTTTAAAAAAAGAGATGTCTAGTTAGACATCTTTTTTTTTATCTTTATAATCACTATTTTGTTTTAAATTTTTAGTAATTCTAAGTTGTTTTATTTATGAAATACACATTTTTAATTTTAGTTACAGTTTTTTCTCTACAATCATTTTCTCAAGACAAAATTGTTAATGAAGAATCAAATGTATCATATTATGGTCGTGATTACTTTTTGATTGAAGGAACAGCCGTTGAAGACTCACTTAAAGAAAGCCCTTATGATCGATTACCAGCTTCATATAAAGATAAAGTCAGAGAACCAGTCTGGGAGCTTTCAAAAGCATCCGCAGGAATAACGGTACGATTTCACTCGAACTCTACAAGTATTAATTTAAAATGGACTGTTTTAAATGATTTTGATATGCCTCATATGGCAGCTACCGGAATAAAAGGAATAGATTTATATACAAAGTATAACAACAAATGGAGATATGTAACTACAGCAGGCGCTATTGTGGGACTTAAGACATATCAAAATAAATCCATACCAAAAGATAGTATTAGTGAATTCGAACTAATCAAGAATATGACACCTGAATTTAGAGAGTATAAATTATTTTTACCCTTGTACGATGGCGTTACAAAACTAGAAGTCGGTATTGATCCTACAGCATCAATTGAAAAAGCAAGTCCCAATCCTGCAAAACCGATTGTTTTTTACGGAACAAGTATTACTCAAGGTGGCTGTGCTTCCCGACCTGGTATGGCTCATACTAATATTATATCCAGGGAGTTGGATGTGGAATGTATAAATTATGGATTTAGTGGAAATGGACGCATGGAAACTCCTATTGTTGAGCTCATTTCTGAAATTGATGCTCGTTTTTATGTTATTGAATGTTTGCAAAATATGGATTCAGATCAAGTGAAGCAACGCGTTAGACCATTGGTAGATATAATTAGAAAAAAGCATCCTTTTACCCCTATAGTTCTAGTCGAAAATATGATGTACAAAATGGCTTTTTTAGACCAAACTATAGAATCGGAACTAATTCAGGAAAATACAGTACTAAAAAATGAGTTTGATAAAATTTTAAAAAGTGGTGACCAAAATGTTTTTTATATTAAAGACATCCAAGATAATTTAATGGATAATGAGGGCACAGTTGATGGGGTACATCTTACCGATTTAGGGTTTTTAAGATATGCTGATTATTTATTAAAAAACTTCAAGAATTATAAGCTTATCAATTAGTATTTTAGTTTTAGATGAATTATTTTATGCAACTACAACAGGATTTTTATAAGATACTTAAATATTATTTTATGGCTTTCGATAATTATAAGTTACTATTTGGATTTAAAACCAAAAGTAATTCTTTAGATAAAGAAGGTTACATAATAGGTAGATGATTTGAGTTGTTTTAATAATATTATTTCTTAATAAATCGTTTAACTCCAATTTTATCACTTGTAGCTACTCTAACCATATAAATTCCATTAGATATTTTTTGAACATCTAAAGAAGTATCATTTGTTGTGATAGTTTTTGATTTAATTAATCTTCCTGTTAAATCTAAAATAACAACTTCTGTTTTTTCTGTAATTACCGGTAATTGAATAGTTAGTAAATTTGAAACAGGGTTTGGATACATCTCAAAACTTAACAAGTTATTCTCATAAACTCCTAAAGTATTAACACCTAAGACTGTAGCCCCTCTATTATTTGGCCCATGCCATGCATATGTAGATGTGCCACCAAATGCATAAATTATGGATAATGACCCTTCTGAAGCATTAAAAATGTAATCATTCGAACTTCCTGTATCATTGGATCTGGTTGCTACAATTGTTCTAGTGTCATTTGAAACCGTATTTGATACTAAGTTCCAATCTCCACTTTCATTTGAAGGAGAGTCTTGAGGTGGAACTGGTCTTTCCAAAGAACTTGGTGGTCCGGGCTCTGAATAGGCGTCACGAATTGTATTTCCATCGGTCATAAAAATATCAGTACCGTTCATTTCTGAATTTCCAAATCCGATGGCAAGCCATACATCAGAAGGACCTGCTAATGTTAATTTAGTGATGTATGTATTTTCATTTATTTCAATATTAGCAGTTAGTCCTGGTAGTAATGTTTCTGTTCCTGTAGAATAAATTTGCGAGGACAAAGAAAAACATATTGTTAAAAAAACAAAGAATAATATTTTTTTCATTTGAGATTTATTTTAAAAGCTGGATGATTCTACTATTGCCTATAATTTTCGCATAATCTTGTGCGGTATTCCCTCTATTATCCTTCAGGTCAGGGTTGGCTTTATATTTCATTAATAATTCAATAATTTTTTCTTGATTAAAAATCACAGAGTAATGTAATGCAGTAGAATTATTTTGATCGGACAAATTAGGATCGGCATTATTTTCTAAGAGTAATTTTGTTAAGTAACTGTTTTTTTTTATTGCAGCCGCCATCAAAGGGGTGCCATAGCTACTTTTTGAGTTGATGTCTTTTACATGTTTGATCAAATAACTTGCTATTTCATTATTGCTATAATAACAAGCTAATACTAAAGCAGAATACCCCTGCTTACTTATTTTATTTATAATATTTTGATCACTCTTAATTATCAACTTGAGTTCAGTTAAAGAGCCACTTCTAGCAATATCAAAAATAGAAGATTCTTGTGCCTTTAAAGTTGACGAATAACAAAGGAAAATAAGAACAAAAAAATAGTTTTTTTTTAAAGACAAATTATGATAATTTTACCTTACTAAATTAAGTAAAAAATTGATTTTTTCATAATTTTAGTTCAATATAAAATTTGTTTTTATTTGAAATACATTATGCTTTATTAAATTATAATTAGCTATTTAAGCAATCAGAAAGCTTACTGGTAATATTGGTGGACTAAGTATGGCTTCTGACTCTAGAGTTACATCCAGTAAAGCCGTTTGGATTTGAATTAACTAATGTAAGTCTTAAACGAGCTGGGTTAGATTATCGGAATCATATTTCAGTTAAAATATATAATATTCTAGAATTTTTTTAATCCGTTAACATCTCATCTAATTCATTTTGGCTTTCTATCAGCTTGTATTCTAATATGGAAGTTTAATGACAAAACAGCTTATTATTTTAAATTTTTATAATTTATAATTAATAGACAAATTCATGCTTTATTGGTCTTAAGGTACTATTGCTTATTTCTATAAAGACCATTCTTTTTGTGAAGAGAAATACAATTCATAACCAATTAAACCATTAGTGTGTTAAGAATGGTTATTAGTCGAACAATTTTTTAATTAGCCATTATTTGCATTTAATTTACTTAACATTAATTGTTTTAGTTTAAGATTAGTTAAATTTTTTGAAGGAAGAACTAGGTAATCTAGTTTTTCCTTTTTCGTTAATTTATGGTTGAAGTCACAAAAGTAAAACACGTTTTTTTGATTTTAATAATTAGTTGTTAATTAGTTTCCCACAATAGCTCTATGAAGGGATTCAGTTAAGCAAAATAAAAGTATACACCAATATGGAATTAAGTTATAAGCCTGCAGGACAATTTGAGTTAACTCGTTTTGAGAAAATTCACAACGTTATTTTTGAGTTTTCACATATAGCTTCAATCGTTGTAGCGCAAGAGATAGCCGATTTAATTAGGGAGAAGAGTAAACAAAATTCTCATTGTGTTTTAGGCTTAGCCACAGGTTCTTCTCCAATTAAGGTCTATGAGGAGCTTGTGCGAATGCACAAAGATGAAGGGCTAAGTTTTCAAAATGTCATTTCGTTTAATTTGGATGAATATTATCCAATGCAGAAGAGTAATGTTCAGAGTTATGATTATTTCATGCGAGAGCACCTTTTTAACCATGTGGATATACTTCCGGAGCATATTAATATTCCTGATGGAATGGTTAGTGATGAAGATCTGTACCAGTCTTGTGTGGATTATGAAATGAAAATTAAATCTGTTGGTGGTATTGATTTTCAACTTCTCGGCATTGGTAGAACAGGGCATATTGGATTTAATGAACCGGGGTCACACCTTAATTCTGGCACCCGAAATATTAAGTTGGATAACATTACACGTGTAGATGCTGCCCCTGCTTTTTTAGGAATTGATAATGTTCCAACAAAAGCAATTACGATGGGTATTGGTACCGTGAGTACTGCTAAAAGAATTGTATTACTCGCTTGGGGAGCAAATAAAGCAGACATATTAAAGAAAACGATTGAAGGGGATATAACGTCTCATGTACCAGCTACCTATTTACAAAACCACAACAATACAACTTTTGTATTGGATGAAGGGGCTTCAGAGGAACTGACACGTATTAAGACGCCTTGGCTAGTAACTTCTTGTGTATGGAGTGAAACATTAAAGTTAAAAGCGGTTTTATGGCTAAGTGAATTGACTGACAAATCCATTTTAAAACTAACCGATAAAGATTACAATAATAACGGAATGTCTGGTTTATTATCTGCAGTTGGAAATGCATATGATTTAAATATTAAAATATTTAATAAAATGCAGCATACGATCACTGGCTGGCCTGCAGGGAAACCCAATGCAGATGATACGAATCGTCCTGAGCGTGCTGATATTCCAAAAAAACGAATTATCATATTTAGTCCCCATCCCGACGATGATGTAATTTCAATGGGAGGGACTTTTGACCGTCTTGTAGAACAAGGACATGAAGTGCATGTTGCGTATCAAACTTCTGGAAATATTGCAGTCTCTGACGAAGAAGCTTTAAAGTTTGCTGAAATTTCCTTAGCTTTAACTGCAGATTCTGAGGAACCTAAGAGGCTCATTAATTTCTTGAAACATAAAACAGATCAAGTGATAGATTCGCCTGAAATGCTAAGATTAAAAGCGTTGATTAGACGAAGCGAGTCGTTGGCTGCTACTCGTTATTTAGGCTTGGAAGATTCAAATGTTCACTTCTTAAACCTTCCGTTTTATGAAACTGGAATGGTAAAGAAAAACAACTTATCACAGAAAGATATAGATATTGTGTGTGAATTAATCGAAGACATAAAGCCACATCAGATTTATGCTGCTGGAGATTTAGCAGATCCACACGGTACCCATAAAGTGTGCCTAGATGCACTGTTTGAATCTTTAGAAATCCTAAAACACAAGTCCTACATGGAGGACTGTTGGGTGTGGTTATACCGGGGTGCTTGGCATGAATGGGAGCCTTACCAAATAGAAATGGCAGTCCCAATGAGCCCTGATCAAGTGCTTAAAAAACGACATGCTATTTTCTATCATCAATCTCAAAAAGACGGAGTAATGTTTCAAGGCGATGACAACAGAGAATTTTGGGTACGTGTTGAAGATAGAAATAAATTAACAGCCAAAAAATATAATGACTTAGGACTCGCCGATTATGCGGCAATTGAAGCCTTTAAACGCTACCATTTTTAAAATTATGATTTTTTTATCGCAAGATTTACGACCGGATTTCTGAACAGAACATGTCACAAACAGTAGTTTAACAGCATGTCATATGAGATTTAAATCAATAGTTATGAAGTTTAAATTGATTAAACATATTAAATTTCAGTATCTTAAAATTAAGTAACCAAAATAAAACAGCATGACAGAAAGTAAATCAAAAGCCTATTGGAAGGAAAATATTAGATACTTATTTATACTATTAGCCGTGTGGTTTCTCGTCTCATTTGTAGCGGGAATTATGTTAAAAGATGTGCTTAACGGCTTTAAAATTGGTGGCTTTAAACTTGGGTTTTGGTTTGCACAACAAGGGTCTATGTATGTGTTTGTTATTTTGATATTTATATATGTGAGATTAATGAATAAATTGGATAAAAAGTATGGTTATGATAAATAGTATTTTATTGGCTGACTCGCTCCCCGTTCAAACCTGGACTTATATTTTAGTAGGCATCACTTTTACTCTGTATATAGGAATTGCCATTTGGGCAAGAGCAGGCTCTACAAAAGAATTTTATGTTGCTGGAGGAGGCGTATCGCCGCTCGCCAATGGAATGGCTACAGCGGCAGATTGGATGAGTGCGGCCTCTTTTATCTCTATGGCAGGGATTATTTCTTTTGCAGGCTATGATGGCGCCGTGTATTTAATGGGCTGGACCGGCGGCTATGTTTTACTCGCTTTGTTATTAGCTCCTTATTTAAGAAAGTTTGGAAAATTTACAGTCCCTGATTTTATTGGAGATCGTTATTATTCTAATACGGCGCGTCTTGTTGGCGTTATATGTGCCCTTTTAGTCTCCTTTACGTACGTAGCGGGTCAGATGCGCGGGGTTGGATTGGTTTTCTCTCGGTTTTTAGAAGTTGATATCAATACGGGCGTAATTATTGGGATGTTAATTGTATTATTTTATGCGGTTTTAGGAGGGATGAAAGGTATTACCTATACACAAGTTGCTCAATATTGTGTCTTGATTTTTGCGTTCATGGTTCCCGCTATTTTTATATCAATTCAAATGACAGGCAATCCAATTCCACAATTAGGTTTTGGAAGTGAATTAGCAGACGGATCGGGTACTTTTTTATTGGACAAATTAGACGGTTTAAGCACCGATTTAGGGTTTGCTGAATATACAGAAGGTACCAAGTCTTTGGTGGATGTATTTGCGATTACACTGGCTTTGATGGTGGGTACAGCCGGCCTGCCTCATGTGATTGTGCGTTTCTTTACCGTGAAGCGCGTCAAGGATGCTCGAAAATCAGCAGGGATTGCGTTATTTCTTATTGTTATCTTGTATTCCACAGCTCCTGCAGTGGCGGCATTTGCACGAACCAATATGATTGAAACACTTTCTAATCAACCCTATGCGACAGTTCCGGAATGGTTTAAAAAATGGGAAACGACAGGACTGATTACATTTGTAGATAAAAATAACGATGGATTAATTCAGTATGTAGCGGATAAAAATCAAAATGAATTAGTCGTTGATAACGATATTATGGTTTTGGCAAATCCAGAAATTGCAGAATTGCCTAACTGGGTCATCGCTCTGGTAGCGGCAGGTGCTCTAGCAGCTGCGTTATCAACTGCAGCAGGATTATTATTAGTGATTTCTGCTTCTGTTTCTCATGACTTAATTAAAAAAATAATCAATCCAAAAATTTCTGAGAAAAACGAATTAGTAGCGGCTCGTTTATCAGCTGTTGTTGCTGTTTGTGTCGCAGGGTATTTTGGAATTAATCCTCCAGGCTTTGTTGCCGCAACAGTAGCCTTGGCTTTTGGTTTGGCAGCAGCCTCCTTTTTTCCAGCGATTATACTTGGCATCTTTTATAAACGAATGAATAAAGAAGGCGCTATTGCCGGAATGATTGTGGGTATTGTAACCATGTTATATTATATGTTGAAATATAAACTCGGATGGTTTGACGACGTTCTTCCTAGTAAAAGCGAGTGGTGGTTTGGTATTTCTCCTGAAGGTTTTGGAAGTGTTGCCATGCTATTAAATTTTATAGTGTCTATTACAATTATGAAGTTTACACCCCCACCACCACAAGAGGTTCAAGACATAGTAGAACGGATTAGAATCCCTAGTGGTGCAGGGGAGGCAACCCATTAAGATAACTTAGTATACAACAGTGTTTTTATGAAAAAAGCTCTTACGCTATCATTTTTAGTATCAGTCTTGTTAATTAGTTGTTCTGCTAAAAATGAACTGATTGTCGATCCTTCTGACCCTGCGATTGAATATTCTGGTAGAATAAACACGTCTAGTGGGGAGTCGGCTGGATTGAGTTGGCCAGGATCTTCAATTAGAATTAACTTTGAAGGGGCGTCTATCGCTGCTTTGCTTCAAGATAAATCAGGAGATAATTATTATAATGTAATTTTAGATAATGATAGTCTCTTTATTTTACGACCTGAGACGACCAAACAATACCATGTTCTCGCCTCCAACTTGTCAAAAGGCCCTCATACAATTGAGATTTTTAGACGCACAGAGTGGGATAGAGGACAGACAGATTTTTATGGCTTTAAAATTAATACCAATGCTAAATTACTAGCAAAGTCGCCCCCTAAAAAAAGAAAAATTGAATTTTATGGAGACTCTATAACTGCTGGATTTGCAGTAGAGGATACGTCTGGAAAGGATCTTTATGACAGTATCTATACTAATAATTACGCTAGCTATGCCGCTATTACAGCCAGACACTTTGAAGCGGATTATCAATGCGTCTGTAAAAGTGGTATCGGTGTAACAGTCAGCTGGGATCCTATGATTATGCCAGAACTCTATGACCGATTAATTCCTACAGACAGTAATAGTAAGTGGGACTTTTCATTATACCGTCCGGATGTTGTAGTGGTCAACCTCTTTCAAAACGACTCCTGGTTGGTTAATATTCCCGAGCATCCTGAATTCATTAAAAGGTTTGGAGATGAGAAACCAGACGAAGCCTTTATCATTAGTGCTTATCAAGAGTTTATCGCGGGTTTAAGAACTCATTATCCAGCGGCTAATATCATTTGCACACTTGGAAGTATGGACGCTACTAAAGATGGTTCTTTGTGGCCTGGTTATGTTCAAAAAGCAGTAGCTAGTCTAAAGGATGAGAATGTTTATACGCATTTTATGCCTTATGAAGAAAGCACAGCACATCCAAATGTTCAGCAGCAAAAAAACATGGCTAATAGTTTAATTGAGTTTATTGAAAAGACAATTGAATGGTAATCCAATACATTAAGAGTTGGGCCTTTGGGTTAGTTGATGAGTTTGCCTAATGCGAAAATAGTCGCTAAAAGAACAACAACCCACCAGTGCTTTTTAAGCATAGTTTCAGTCCATTTATTTGAGCCCCACATGTTTTATATTTTTATTCAAATGTAAAAAATTTTTCAAATGTATTTACTCGGTCGTAAATGAAGACGCAGGTAGACCTTCCATGTTAAATAAGCTGGCATTACTAGTATCTCTCCAGGCATATCTAGAAAACTTTGGGTTGGGTACAGAGGCTGAAAACACCTCTACTGTTTTTCCTATAATTTTTGCAACCGCAGGTACATAGATCTTATCTGCTCCCGCAATTTCAAATTCTTTCAACGCCCCAGTGGAACACATTAGGCCACTTCCTATAAAATCAAACTCTAAGATTAATTTATGTCCATCTATTTTCTGACTCCTGTAGAGCGGGCCAGAAACCACGAGTGCCTTTCCATAATCATTTGCTAATGCCAAGTTTGCCAATCTATAGCCTACATCGTGTTTGTTAGACGGATGTATGTCATTATCTTCTCCAATATCCAAAGTGACCACCATACCTGTCTTGGGTAATTTCAATGTTTTTCTTTGTGCATCACGCAAGGACGATGAGAGACCATTATGATATTCAAAGGGTGCTATTTGTACAAAATAAAACGGAAAGTCACGAGCCCATTGGTTTCGCCAATCGGTAATTAAAGCAGGGAACAGTTGTTCATACTCCTTAAATCGTGGTACGTTATTTTCTCCTTGATACCATATTGTTCCTTTGATGTTGTAGGGAACTAATGGGTTAATCATGCCATTGAAAAGTGATGATGTTGAATTTTTGTTCAATTGAGCCAACACAGGTCTTTTCGAAAAATCAATAGATTCATTATCATAAAAATAAAAGTCGATGTAAGGCCATGAATATGATTCTAAAGGAATGTAAGCTTCTGCAGACACTCTGTAGTTCCATGTTCCTGTCAAATCTACAGAAGAGCTCTCAGAACTAAGGAGCGAAATTGAACCTATATTCCCCTCTTTATATTGATTAACTACGCGAATGATAATATTGTTTACACCAACTTTAAGTATATTTTTCGGAATTTTATAAGTTCTAGTATTGGCGCTTGGTTTCCCCATAGTCGACCCAATGAGTTCCCCATTTAAATAGGTGAAATCCATATCGTTTACCGCGCCCAAACGCAGCGAATAATCGCCTTTAATAGCTGTTAGAGTGAACGCTTTTTGAATTAAAATAGCTCCGTCAAAATCATTGGTTTCGTAAATATTATCAATGCTTCCTGGGATTTTTATTTGCTTCCAGCTGTCATAATCCGTGTCCTTTGAAGTGATGTATGGCTCATCTCTAAAATCAAAATGCTTCCATTGTTCTGGAACCCCATGTGGGTCCTCAATAAACAAATACCAAATATCGGAAGGTGATTTTTCAGATTCAAATTGTGAAAACCATTCGTGAGACCTCGAAGCGTTTTCAATTAATGCGCCGTAATTACTCATGGTATCATCCAAAACATCTAAGGTGCTCAGTTTGGCTCTACTCGTCCACGCTTCTATATCAGTGCCCCCCCAACTGGCATGTATGATACCAATAGGTACATTGAGTTTTTTATGTAATCTTTTAGCGAAAAAATAACCTGCAGCACTAAAGTTGATAATGCTGTCTCCAATGGCTTGTTTCCAAGTGCCTTCAAATTCCTGAACCGGGGTTAAACTTAGTTGCTTTTTCACATTAATCATGCGAATGTTTGGGTAATTTGCGGTGGCGCGTTCTAACTCTGAAAAATCAGTCGTATTACAGCAGTAATCAAAGTCCATTTCCATATTGGATTGTCCTGAGGCCAACCAGACTTCCCCGATCAACACATCTTTAATTGATATGGTAGTACTTTTGGTACGAATAGTAACCTCATAAGGTCCTCCTGCTTTAGGCGTAGCGATGCTAAGTTTCCACTGCCCAAAAGCATCGGCCACACAAGAGGATTCACTTCCCCAGCTTCCGTGAACTATAATTTCTTCGTTTGGCTTATAGCTTCCCCAAAATGCCACCTCTTTTTTTTGTTGTAGCACCATATGGTCAGTGAACAGCGCATTTAGGAGCAGCTCTTTTTTTTCTGACTGCTGACAGCCATTAAGAACCAAAACAGTAAACAGCAATACTAAACTTAAAGAAGTTCGCTTCATGTCTATCTGCTTAAGGCAGTTTCGATTGCTTTTTCTGCTAGTTTTTCCATGACTAAATAGCCCGCTACATTAGGATGAACAAGGTCGTCTGCAGCAGTATAATCAGGTACTTTTAAGCCATCATTATCATCGACCATTGCAGTGAAGTAATCAAGGTATATGAAGTTGTTTTGTTGGGCATAAGCCTTTAATTGTTTGTTGATTGAAATGATTTTTGGTGCAGGATTTAATCCGGGCTTCCATAAATACTCTATCGCAGGTAAGATGGAGGAAATCACAACTTCTATTCCGTTGGCATTGGCTATTTCTGCCATGGATTTAATATTTCCTATAATGGTTTCTAAGGGCGTAAATCCTGTGTTTCCTGCGATATCATTTGTACCCGCTAGTATAAGCACTACTTTTGGATTTAAATCCACTACATCTGGCCGAAAACGCAGTAGCATTTGAGGCGTTGTTTGGCCACCAATCCCTCTGTTAATATAATCTCTATTCTCAAAAAACTCTGGACGCATAAACACCCACCCTTCAGTGATAGAATTCCCCATAAAAACGACTCGATTTTCAGTTTTCGAATGTAGCTTAAGTTCTAGGTTAGCTTTTGCATAATATCCTGTATTTGCAAATTCACTCCAGTTCTGAGCGTTTATATCTTGGGTGATGAATTGTAATAAAAACACGGATAGGATTATATATTTTAAATTCATTTTTGTTTTATTTAGTTAGTTGTATGGGTTTAATTAAGTGTAATAATATGCATTAGTTATTAAATTTCTATTATTATTTCGTAATTGAAGGGATTATTTAGATAAATAACCTTACTAGTTAGGCAGATGACGTGTTTTTGTAGAAATTGAACGATCAAAGATTTTAATTTTTTTGTTTGTGTGAGGAATGAGAATGTCAAATGGCCTTTTGTAAGCAGTTAGAATATCCGCGAGCTAGCCAGTGGCAGGCAGAGTTATTAGATTTTTTGGTGCTAAGAATAAATTATACACAGCTTAATAAGTGGATATTGAAAACTAAATATATCTAAATTTTAATTATTGTCTAATGACTTTGATACGCCTAATATCTCCTTGTTTCACTATTGCTTCACTGCTTTTTAATTTAAAGTTAAAAAATAGAAAAAATAAGAAGGGGAGTAGAAGTCAGTTCAGTTCCTAGTGCGATAACAATTTATTTCCGGGAATAATAAATTATTTTTAAAAATAATATTTGGAGCCAAGGGGAGTGAAGTCGAACTATTTTGGTGAGGATTTATATAAAATAAAAAACCCACAGCCATAAAAGGTTGCGGGTTCTACTGTGGAGTCGCCGAGAATCGAACTCGGGTCCAAACAAGCTAATAAAAAGCCTTCTACACGTTTAGTTTTTAATTGATTGTCGGAAATAAACTGACTAAAAACGGCCCACTTATTTCTTAGCTTTTTTAATTTCGAATCCCTACCAAAGCCTTAGAGAATCTAGGTTGACATTTACGATGTCTCAAAATTGAACGCCGTTAACCAAGGCTTTCAGGAGACATTCAGCTTGCACACCTAGTGTGCCGAGGCTCATCCTACTATAATTCGGATTAAGCAGCTAAAGCGTAGTTATTCTCGCCGTTTAAAAGTTGATATGGACTTTAACGTGTATCAATATCATCACACGACGTGCTTACAGTTTAGTAGATCTCGCTGTCAATACCAGTCGACCCCATTACTATAATTGTCCTCCGAAGAGGGGTGGCAAAGTTACAAAAAAACTTGTGCAACCAATCAATTCCTTTTACTTTCGTAAAAAATAGTTAATATTAGTTATCTGCCTATGAAGTTTGCTGTCATTCAAGAACGAAAATCTCCACCAGATAGACGTGTAGTTTTAGACCCAATATCGTGCCAAAAGTTTCTTTCTGATTTCCCATCGGCAAAATTACTTATTGAAGCATCCCCCATTCGTGCATTTACAGATGCCGAATATACCAACGCAGGTTTAGAAGTTGTGACGGATGTTAGTGCAGCGGATGTATTAATAGGTGTGAAAGAAGTCCCAATTGAAGCCCTTATCCCTAATAAAAGCTATTTCTTTTTTAGTCATACCATCAAAAAACAACCCTATAATCGAAAGTTGCTTCAAGCGATTTTAGATAAAAATATTACGTTGTATGATCACGAAACCTTGGTGAGTGAACAAAACCACCGACTGATTGGATTTGGGTATTATGCAGGCGTTGTGGGCGCATACAATGGTATGCGAACCTTAGGGTTGAAGTTAGATATATTTGATTTACCTAAAGCGACCACTCTTAATGGACGCGCCGCATTGAACGCACAATTGAATCAAATTACGCTTCCCAACCTAAAAATTATTTTAACGGGAACTGGACGTGTAGGGCAGGGGGCAAAAGAAATTTTAGACCACCTAAATATTAAAAAAGTGTCGGTGGATCAATTTTTAAATCAGAATTTCTCCGAAGCCGTGTATGTACAGTTAGATGTCTTTGATTATTGCGAACGTGTGGATGGAACGCATTTAGGAAAATCAGATTTCTTTCAGCATCCAGAAGCCTATCGATCAACCTTTGAGCGTTTTACGGCGGTTGCCGACCTGTTTATTGCGGGTCATTTTTATGGAAAAGGGGCGCCTGCATTTTTTAGTCGAACGCAAGCCAAAGCAGATGCTTTTAAGTTGAGTGTTGTGGCTGATATCAGTTGTGATATCGATGGACCAGTGGCCTGTACCATTCGACCTTCAACGATACAAAGTCCTATTTACGGCTATGACCCAGAATCCGAAAAGGAAGTGGACTTTAAAAATGCGAATGCGATTGCAGTGATGGCAGTGGATAATTTACCTTGTGAATTGCCAAAAGATGCGAGTGAAGGCTTTGGGAAAACATTTGTAGATAAAATTATCCCCTCTTTTTTTAATGCCGATGCCTTTGGTATTTTGGAGCGTTCTAGAATGACCAAAAACGGCCAACTCACTCCAGCATTTTCATACCTTCAAACGTATGTCGATAGTACCGAATAGAATCAAAAAAGCCTATCTGTCCAGATAGGCTTTTTTGTAAAAAATAAAATGTAAAAGTAAAAATTAGACGAGTCTAACGTTTACTGCATTCATTCCTTTTCTACCTTCTTTTAATTCAAATTCAACTGCGTCACCTTCATTAATCTCATCGATTATTCCAGTTACGTGTACAAAGTACTCAGTGTTTGAATCGTCTTCTGTAACGAATCCAAATCCTTTGGATGCGTTGAAAAATTTTACTGTACCGTTTTTCACTTGTATGATTTTTAGGCTACAAATGTACTATTATATTTAACTTATGCACTCTTTTTAATATTTTATTAAGAATTATCTTTAAAAAACACACACACATTAACCTCCTCATATCTAGAAGTCTACCAGAATTTGATTGGTTGTTAAGTCTTCAAAAACTTCACGTTTTCTGATCAAGTGTGCTTTTTCGTTGTACCATAAAACTTCTGCCGGTCGATATCGAGAGTTATAGTTACTGGCCATCATGAAACAATAAGCACCAGCATTTTTAAAGGCCAACACATCTTCTTCTCTAATTTCATTGATACGTCTATTATTTGCAAAGGTATCCGTTTCACAAATATAACCTACAACCGAGTAAAACCGTTCTCTTCCCTTTGGGTTTGAAATATTCACAATGTCATGTTGTGATCCGTAAAGCATAGGTCGAATCAAATGATTAAATCCAGAATCAATTTGTGCAAAAACGGTTGAGGTTGTTTGTTTGATGGCATTCACTTTCGATAAAAAGTAGCCAGATTCACTCACAATAAATTTCCCAGGTTCAAATGCTAAAGTCACATCTTTCCCATAGTTTTTACAAAAGGTTTGGAAACGTTCTGTCAGTTTTTCACCCAATTCTTCTATATTAGTTTCGATGTCGTTGTCTTTATAAGGCACTTTAAACCCAGATCCAAAATCAATAAATTCTAGATTATCAAATTGACGGGCTACGTCAAATAGAATTTCACTCGCTCGTAAAAACACATCAATATCTAAAATATCACTACCCGTGTGCATGTGAATACCATTGATGGTCATCTTTGTGTTTTCAACAATCCGCAGTAATAAGGGCGTTTGATGTATGGAGATGCCAAATTTAGAGTCGATATGTCCGACCGAAATATTGGTATTTCCTCCCGCCATAATGTGTGGATTGATTCGGATACATACCGGGACTTTTGGATGTTTGGTTCCAAATTGCTCCAATATAGAAAGGTTGTCGATATTAATTTGAACCCCTAATTTTGCCACTTTTTCAATTTCTTTTAAAGAGACACCATTGGGCGTATATATAATGTTTTCAGCTTTAAATCCGGCATGAAGTCCCAATTGTACTTCCTGAATCGATACCGTATCTAGTCCTGCTCCTAGGTGATTGATAAATTTTAGAACCGAAATATTTGTCAATGCTTTTGCTGCATAATTGACTTTTAAATGTTTGACCTTACTAAAGGCTGCGGTTAAGCGTTTATACTGCGCTTCCATTTTGTGGGCATCATAAACATAAACAGGACTTCCGTGTTCTTTTGCAATTTGTAATAAGGTACTTGATTTCATTATTTTATTTTTCAATAGGTTTTATGAGGCAAACATATATTTATTCATTCTATAAACCATAAAAATATAAAAAATATACTATTTTTACACGAAATGTTAAATAATAAACAATTTGAAGACAATCGCTTCGTGTGTACAAGAAATATTAGTGTCAAGGCCATTTTTAGAAGAAGCCTTAGCACGGGAGATTATAAATTTCTCGGCCTTAGCAAAAGATTTAAATGCAACCATTTCTGAAATGTTGAGAAAACCGGTAAAAGATGGTGCCATTACCATGGCATTACGACGTTACAATCAGCCTCTTACTATTAAAAATTCTGTTCAACTAAAAACAATATTTAAAAATTTAGGAGATATCACAGTGCGGTCCAGTTTAAGTGATTTTACATTTCAAAATTCCAAAACCTTAATCAAGAGTCATTCAAAAGTATTAGAGAAAATCAACACAAATCAACAAATATTTTATGCATTCACACGCGGAATTTTTGAAAGTAATATTATTGTTTCTAGTTCAAAAAAAGACCGTCTTTTTGAAGTCTTTAAAGACGAGTTACTTATAGGATCGCAAGATAATCTTTCGGCTATTAGCATTAATTTACCAAAAGGAAATTCTAAAATAGCCGGATTGTATTATCAAATATTTAAGCGTTTAGCGTGGGATAATGTCACCTTATATGAAGTTATTTCCACGACCAATGAGTTTACCATCCTAGTAGAAGACCATTTAGTTGATAAAGCATTCTCGGTTATAAAAGGGTTGAAATATTAGAAAGTTTCCAGAAATAAATTCTGATAAAATCAATACTAAAAATTATTGGTAAAACGCATTAGGTTAATTACTTTTGTCGCAGTATAATTTCACAGACTTCTTCCTACGAGGAATAAAAAAATAAATCTATTTAAAGATGAATTTACACGAATACCAAGGAAAAGAAATATTAAGTACTTTTGGCGTTAAAATCCAAAAAGGAATCGTTGTAAACACGCCTCAAGAAGCGGTTGCAGCAGCGAAAAAACTTACCGAAGAAACGGGCACAGGTTGGCACGTGCTCAAGGCACAAGTGCATGCAGGTGGTCGTGGTAAAGGGGGTGGAGTGAAACTCGCTAAAAATTTGGGAGAAGTAGAATCAATTGCAGATCAAATTATTGGGATGCAACTAATCACGCCTCAAACCTCTGCCGAGGGTAAAAAAGTACACCAAGTGTTGGTGGCTGAAGATGTCTATTACCCTGGTGAAACGGAAACAAGTGAATTTTACATATCAGTTCTATTAAACAGAACGTCTGGGAAAAACATGATTATGTATTCTACAGAAGGTGGGATGGATATTGAAACCGTTGCTGAAGAAACCCCTCATTTAATTTTCACCGAAGAAATTGATCCGTCAACAGGCATGTTACCGTTTCAAGCGCGACGAGTCGCTTTTAACCTAGGTTTATCTGGCGCTGCATTTAAAGACATGACCAAATTTGTAACGGCTCTTTACACTGCTTATGACAAATCGGATGCGTCTTTATTTGAAATCAATCCAGTATTAAAAACAAGTGACAATAAAATATTAGCGGTCGATGCAAAAGTAACCATTGACGATAATGCCTTATTCAGACATAAAGATTATTTAGAATTAAGAGATATTCGCGAAGAAAATCCGATTGAAGTTGAAGCAGGTGCTTTAGGTCTTAATTACGTAGATTTAGAAGGCAACGTTGGCTGTATGGTGAACGGAGCAGGCTTGGCAATGGCGACGATGGATTTAATCAAACAAGCAGGGGGTGAGCCGGCTAACTTTTTAGATGTTGGAGGCACAGCTGATGCCGCTCGTGTAGAAGCAGCCTTTCAAATTATCTTAAAAGACCCAGAAGTAAAAGCAATTTTGATCAATATTTTTGGTGGAATTGTACGTTGTGACCGTGTGGCACAAGGGGTCATCGATGCGTATAAAAACATGGGAACCATTAATGTACCAATCATTGTACGTTTACAAGGAACCAATGCCGATATCGCTAAAAAACTGATTGATAGCTCTGGATTAGACGTTCAAAGTGCCGTTGAATTTCAAGAAGCAGCCGATAAAGTGCAAGCTGTTTTAGCATAGATTTAGAGACTCCCTTTTTTGGGGATAGTTATTTACAAGATTAAAATCCAGAGCCAATGCTCTGGATTTTTTTTGTAAATTATTTTCAATACATTGCTAGTGTATTAACGTCCCAAACGCTCTACCGCCATGAAAATTAGTGTTGCACAAATCAAACCTTTCAAAGGGGATATAGAAAAAAATATAACGGCTCATTTAAAACTCATCGAATTGGCCATTGAAGCGCAAGTTTCAGCACTTTTTTTTCCTGAACTTTCAATCACAGGCTATGAAGCAGATCTGGCAAAGTCATTAGCGACGACTCAAAATGATAAACGGTTTGATGTCTTTCAAAAAATTTGCGACTCTAATAATATCACGATTGGATTTGGAACACCCACTAAAGGAACCTCAAAACCTTTGGTAAGTATGGTGCTATTTCAACCTCATAAAAATCGTTTGACGTATTCTAAACAGTATTTATATAAAGGAGAAGAACAGTATTTTGAAAAAGGAAATGAGCCCTGTTATATCCAACTAGAGAATCATAAAATAGCGCCTGCTATTTGTTATGAATCCACGGTAGCAGACCATAGTGAGGCTGCAATTTCTCAATCTGCAACGATTTATGTCGCCGCAGTGATGACCAATAAGTCAGGTATTCACAAGAAATTAAAGGGGTTATCTAGCTTGGCAAAAAAACATAAAATAATAGTTTTAATGTCAAATTTTGTCGGGGTCTCTGGAGGGAGTGAATCCGCTGGGAAAACTTCAATATGGAATCAAAAAGGAGACTTGATAGGGCAAATGAGTGATACAGACGAAGGGCTTTTGATTTATGATACAAATTCAGATCTTATAACCCTTAGAACAGGACAAAGTAATTAACTAAAAGAGGTGACCTAAAAAGGCTTTTCTTTGTCAACCTGAACTTGTTTCAGGTTCTGAAATAAATTCAGAATGACAGATTATCTACTTTTTCAGACGGCCTCTTTTTTTTGTTTTTAATTTTTTATTGATTCTTTGTTGATTCTTTGTTGATTCTGTTTTTTTTTTTTAAATTGCGATTGATAGATGACCCCAAATCAGTTTTACGCATTGAAATATCTTATTCTAACCAATTTTCCTAATTTATATTTCAAGCTCATAGTGTGACTATTTGAGATTCTTTCTACGATTATTTATTATTT
>Ga0115560_1000284_pt1 | contig 39475 bp, 28 predicted proteins | sample COGITO_mtgs_1105_5_FD_87278 | JGI IMG/M metagenome (GOLD analysis project Ga0115560, IMG submission 87278) | Pelagic marine microbial communities from North Sea - COGITO_mtgs_110509 | ecosystem: Environmental > Aquatic > Marine > Epipelagic | place: Germany:Helgoland, sampling site Kabeltonne... | reverse complement strand
GCCCGTCGCGGCTGGAGCAGTGGCGGCGCCATTGCCATAGGTTCCCAGAACAAATTGCGTATGGGCCTGTTTAATGGCCGCGCCAGTTGGGACAGATATCAGCCTCAGGAAAAACTGCAGGGCCATGGCGCAATGCTGGAGTACAGTCTTGGGTATCCAGGATCCAATCTCCACAGCCTCAGTGTTCAGACTGGCTTTGTGCGGGAGCAGAATAGTTTTTTAGGTACCAGCATAGGCCCAGCTCTGGGCAGTCTGGGGCAAGCTGAGACGCTTTTTGTTGGCCTTAATGGTCATGTGCAAATCGATAAACGCTGGCAGGCACTGCTGGCCCTCTATAGCGGCAGCACCTACACCGGGGCGGTCAATAGCCATATTTTTGCTGTGGATTCACAGATTCGAGCGGCTCCTGGGCTCTGGGTTTTAAGGGTCGGACTCTGTGGCGCGTCAATGATCAATTGAGCCTTTATTTAACCCAGCCCCTGCGAGTAAAAAGTGGCCGGGCTGCACTTAAACTGGCCACAGGAAGAACCTGGGATCGCCAGGTGATCTACCAAGATATCTCCCTGGAGCTACAACCCCCAGGGCGAGAGCACAGGCTGGAGCTGGGCTATCATCTACCAACACGGATTGCACAGCGGCAGGCCTGGTTTTCCGCGACCAGCCAGTATATCCAGCAACCCAGCCACAGCCCGATAAATCCGCAACATCTAGTGGTAAAACTTATGTTCAGCATAAGCATAGATTAGCTGTTTTTACTTTTACCTCCAGCAGCAAAGCAGTAATATGCCAAGCCTAAAATGGACTATCAGGGATATGGGTATCTATGGCCAAGAAGAATGCGTTTTACGCTCAGTCTGGCGGTGTCACCGCGGTTATTAACGCCTCCGCTTGCGGAGTGATAGAAGCCTGCAGGGAGCACAGAGACAAAATTGGCACTCTGTATGCGGGGCAAAATGGCATTATCGGCGCCCTCCATGAAAATCTGATCGACACCAGCAAAGAGACCGCCGCCTCTATAAAGGCGCTTAAACATACTCCAGGCGGTGCCTTCGGCTCCTGCCGCTACAAGATGAAAGATCTCAAAGAGAGCACTCTGGAGTACGAGCGTCTTGTGGAGGTATTTAGAGCCCATAATATTGGTTATTTTTTCTATAACGGCGGTGGCGACTCTGCAGATACCTGTCTAAAAGTCTCACAAATTTCAGCCAAGATGGGCTATCCCATTCAGGCTATCCATATTCCTAAAACCATAGATAACGATCTGCCATTTACCGACTGCTCACCCGGCTTTGGCTCAGTGGCCAAATATGTTGCCGTCTCCACCAAGGAGGCAAGCCTGGATATTGCCTCTATGGCAGCCTCGTCGACCAAGATTTTTATCCTTGAAGTCATGGGCCGCCACGCTGGCTGGATTGCAGCATCCGGAGGCCTGGCAGCCAGCGAAGCCGGTGATGCACCCCATATTATTGTGTTTCCAGAAATTCCCTTTGTCCGCGAGGAGTTTATTGCCAAAGTCCAACAGACAGTGGCCGAGAAGGGCTACTGTGTGGTGGTCGCCTCAGAGGGAGCGAGCTACGCAGATGGCGCTCTGATTTCTGGCTCCCTAAATAAAGACGCCTTTGGCCATCAGCAACTTGGCGGAGTAGCACCCACCCTGGCCAGCATGGTGAAGCACTCTCTCGGCTATAAATACCATTATGCGCTGGCCGACTATCTGCAGCGCTCTGCTCGCCATGTGGCATCAAAAACTGATGTGGAACAGGCCTATGCAGTGGGCCGAGCTGCAGTGGACAAAGCAGTAGCTGGAAAAACCGGCATTATGGTGACCATTGAGCGGGGCAAAGGTAAAACATTTTCCTGGACTCTGGGCGAAGCCTCTCTGGCCAAGGTTGCCAATGTGGAGAAGAAAATGCCCAGATCCTTTATTACCAAGGATGGCTTTGGCATTACCCAGAAAGCCCGCGACTATTTGCAACCATTGATTATGGGCGAGGACTATCCTCCCTACAAAAATGGCATTCCCCTGTATCCAAAACTTAAGATAGTGCTGGCCCCTAAAAAGCTAGACACTGAGTTTAACGGCTAATTGACACGGCGCAGCGCCTTTCCTTCGAGAAAGGCGCTAATATTTTCTACCATCTGACCCATAAGGCGCTGTCGCGATTCTGCTGCAATCCAGGCGCTATGGGGGGTAATAATTAGGTTTGGCACTGCATTGTCAATTAACAGATTACCGCCTACAGGCGGCTCTGCTGAGAGCACGTCCAGCCCGGCACCAGCGATTTCACCCTTTACTAGAGCCTGTTTAAGTGCGGGCTCGTCAATAAGAGGGCCGCGGGCGGTGTTAATCAATAGGGCCGAGGTTTTCATCAGAGCAAGTTCTGCACTGGAGATAAGGCCTTTGGTCTGAGGGGTCAAAGGGCAGTGCAGACTCAGAATATCCACCCTGGGCAGCAGTTCGTGCAGTGCCAGTCGAGGAAGGTCGTCAAGGTGGTTGCGCTCGGGCAGGGCGGCAAAAATAACCTGCATACCAAAGGCCTGGGCAATTTTGGCCACGCCTCTACCAAGGTCACCGGCACCAACAATACCCAGAGTTTTACCCTCAAGCTCCCGCACTGGGTACTGGAGTAGACAAAACATCTCACTCTCGCCCCAGCTGCCGTCCATCACGCCCCGGCTGTAAGACTGCAGATTGGTAGTCAACGCCAAAATCAGCGCCCAGACGTGCTGCACCACTGAGGCAGTGCCATAGTTTACCGCATTGCAGACCACCACCCCCTGCTCGCTGGCGGCCACAAGATCCACCACATTGGTACCAGTTGCCGGCAATGTAATCAGCTTGAGATTGGGCGCCTGAGACAGAGTAGCAGCATCGACCACTGTTTTATTGGTCATCACAATCTCGGCGTCGCCAATGCGCTCTACCACCTCTGAGGCCGGGCAGTTACCATAAACTGTCCAGGAGACAGGTAGGTCGTAGAGGGCACTGAAGTCGAGATCATCTGGGCCCAAGCTGTCGCAATCAAGTATTACACCGCGCATAGATTTATCACTGCCTATAAAATTGAGCGCTAAGTTTAAATCACCGACTCACTAAGACAAATGGAAGAATTAAAAAATTTATAGGCGTTTTTTTACAGGCTCTGACTAAACGGGCTTTCGGCCTATGATCTTGGTCTGCAAAACCGCATAATAGCGCCCTGTTTTGGCAATCTTCAGGGACGCCCATTTACATGTCTTCACCCTTACTAGACTTTTATCAGAGAGCGGTTCTCGACAACCCCCTTAGAGCCATACTGGCTATGGTGGCTTTGACTGCGGCTATGGCTATGGGACTGCCCAACTTCAAACTAGATGCCTCTGCAGATTCGCTGACACTGGAGCATGATGAGGATCTAAATTTCTTCCGTGAAGTGGTGCAGCGCTACGGCAGCGATAATTTTTTGATTGTCACTTTCTCTCCCAAAAGTGGCGATCTGTTTGACCAGAAAAACCTGGATACATTGGCGCAACTAAGCGCAGATCTGAGCGGGATTCAGGGGGTAGAGGGCATTCTGTCAATGCTCGATGTCCCATTGCTATACAGTCCTAAAATAGGTATCTCAGATTTACAGGATCCGCTCAATACGCTTTTATCAGAGGGCGTGGATCGCCAGGCCGCAAAGCAAGAATTTTTAAATAGCCCCATCTACAAAGATGTGCTGCTGAGTGCTGACGGCCGGACCACAGGCGTGCTGGCGACTCTGGCTCTGGATAAACAGTATCTGGACCTGGTAACCAGCCGCGATGCCCTGCGCCTAGTGCGAGATACCCAGGGCCTGACGCCCGAGCAAGAAGCTGAACTGAGCGCCGTCAGCCAGCAATTTTTAGATTATCGAACCGCCAAGGCTGCTGAGGATCACCAGCGTGTAGCTGAGGTGCGGGCACTGATGGACAGCTACAGGGATCGCGCCACTATTTTCCTCGGTGGCCCGGATATGATTACCGCAGATATGGTCGACTTTATTAAAAGTGATCTGATTATTTTTGGCAGCGGCATTCTGCTCTTTATTATCGCCACCCTACTATTAATTTTCCGCAAACTGCGCTGGGTGGTGCTGCCTCTAGCCACCTGCACCCTGTGCCTGATAACCATCTTGGGATTTCTCAGCTGGATCGACTGGCGGCTTACGGTAATCTCTTCTAACTTTGTTTCACTGCTGTTGATTATTACCCTGGCCCTTTGCATTCACCTGATTGTGCGCTACAGAGAACTTCAGGCCCAGCAGCCAGAGACTGACCAGAAACAGCTGGTAACCCAGACTGTGGTCTCCATGGCTAAACCCTGCCTCTACACCGTGCTGACCACCATTGTTGCCTTTACCTCCCTGGTGGTGAGCAATATTCGCCCGGTGATTGATTTCGGCTGGATGATGACCATGGGCATCACGCTGGCTCTGATTATGGCCTTTGTGGTGATTCCGGCCGGCATGATGCTGTTCGGCAAGGGCACCACCGCAGACAGCAGAGATAACAGTGCCGTCTTCACCACTAAGTTTGCCTGGTTCACCCAGCACTATGGTTCACTGGTATTGCTTATCGCCGCAGGCCTCACTGCGCTCTCGGCCTATGGTATCTCGCAGCTGGAGGTAGAGAATCGCTTTATCGATTACTTCCGCAGCGACACCGAGATTTATCAGGGTATGGAGATTATAGATACGGCGCTGGGTGGTACCACGCCCCTGGATATTATTATTCAGGCCCCCACCTTTGCGGGCCTGCCCAGTGCGCTAGACTCCGAAGCCTCTGACAATGATGAGTACGATGAATATGCACAGGAATACGCAGACGACGAATACGGGTCTGATGAGTACGGAGAGGATGAATATGAAGACAATGAGTACTCAGACAGTTATAGCGACAGGGACTCAGAACTAAAAGAAAGCTACTGGTTTTCCTCTGCCGGACTTGCCGATCTCAGCAAGCTACAAGACTTTCTGGAAGCTCAACCGGAAATTGGCAAGGTCAGCTCACTGGTGCAAATCTATCAGGTGGCTGCCGACCTCAGCGGCCATAAATTGAACGATTTTGAACTGGCCTTTATGCGGCGGAGCCTCAGCGATGATATCTATCAACAGATGGTGGCACCCTATCTGCTCGAAGATATTGACGAGGCGCGCATTCAGTTGCGGGCCATGGAAACCGCTGGTCTGCGACGCGCCGACCTGCTGGCCAAGATCAATGATTTCGCTGTTAATGAAGTAGGCATTGCCCAGGAAGACATTCGCTACACTGGCCTGTTGGTGCTCTATAACAATATGCTGCAGAGCCTCTACAAATCTCAGATTCTTACCCTGGGTGCAGTGTTTATTGGCATTATGCTGATGTTTCTGGTGCTGTTCCGCTCGCTAAAGATATCCCTGATTGCCATGCTGCCAAACTTTCTGGCTGCGGCGGTTGTACTTGGAGGCATGGGCCTCTTTGCAATTCCGCTGGATATGATGACCATTACTATCGCCGCTATTACTGTGGGCATTGGTGTGGACCATTCGATTCATTACATCACCAGGTTTAGACGTGAATTTGCTCAGCAAAATAACTATCTGCTGTCTATGCATAGCGCCCATGCCAGCATTGGCCAGGCACTGTTTTACACAGCCATCACCATAATCGTGGGCTTCTCGATTCTGGCCCTGTCTAATTTTATCCCGTCCATTTACTTTGGCTTGCTCACTGGCCTGGCCATGACCGCTGCTCTGCTCGGCTCTATGACCCTGCTGCCCAAGTTAATTTTAATGACTAAGCCATTTGGAGAAGAAACTGTTTCTGATGCCCAAACAGCTTCAGGACAGTAATCTATGCCACTAGTCACACTGCAAGATATCTATTTAAGTTATGGCCAGCCGCCATTAATCGACCATATTAATCTGGTGATTGAGCGGGGTGAGCGGGTCTGTCTGATCGGTCGCAATGGCGCAGGTAAGTCGACTCTATTAAAGATTCTCACCGGTCAGATCACTGCCGACGACGGCGTATTAAAACGCGCCTCGGGGGTCAAAATTGCCCAGCTGGAACAGTCTGTGCCCGAGGATGCCCAGGGCAGCGTGTTTGATGTTATCACCCAGGGTCTGGGCGCAGAGGGTGAGCTGGCCAAGCGCTACCACCATCTTATTCTTGAACTGGGCACTAACCCCAGCGACCAAACCATGCGCGACCTGGAAGAATGTCAGAGCGAGCTGGACAGGGTCAATGGCTGGGATATTAACCAGCGCGTGGAATCCATTATCACCAAGATGGATCTGGACGCAGATGTGGATATCTCCAGCCTGTCCGGTGGCTACAAACGCCGCGTGCTTCTGGCTCGAGCTCTGGTCTGCGACCCCGACCTGCTGCTGCTGGACGAACCCACCAACCATCTGGATATAGATGCGATTCAATGGGTTGAGCAGTTTCTGCTCAAGTGGGAGGGCTCATTATTATTTATTAGTCACGATCGTCGCTTTATGAACAATCTGGCCACGCGCTTTATCGAGATAGATCGCGGACAGCTGGCTGAATTTAACTGCAACTACGCCACCTATCTGCAGCGCAAAGAAGAGATTCTGGAAGTTGAAGACAAGCAAAATGCGCTATTTGATAAGCGCCTTTCCCAGGAAGAGGTGTGGATTCGACAGGGCATTAAGGCTCGCCGTACCCGCAACGAAGGCAGAGTGCGCGCACTGGAGTCCATGCGCCGAGAATACGCCGATCGCCGCAAGCGCCAGGGCACAGCGCGCATGGATATTCAGCAGGCTGAGAGGTCCGGCAAGATTGTCGCCGAGGCGCAAAATATTAGCTTCGCCTTTGCGGGCGATCAGCAGCCTGTGGTGCGCGACTTCTCTACGCTAATCCAGCGGGGCGACAAGGTAGGCTTTATAGGTCGCAACGGTGTTGGCAAAACCACATTAATTAAATTGTTGCTCAGTGAGTTGGTGCCGCAACAGGGGTCCATTAAAACTGGTACCAACTTAAATGTGGCTTATTTTGATCAGTACCGGTCAGCGCTGGATGAAGAAAAATCTGTTCAGGACAATGTTTCCGGCGGTCGCGATATGCTGGAGATTGGCGGCAAGCCAAAACATGTTATCAGCTACCTACAGGATTTTCTGTTTGCGCCTGAACGCTGCCGGCAGCCGGTCAAAGCGCTGTCTGGCGGGGAACGCAATCGGCTTTTATTGGCCAAGCTATTCACTCAACCGTCCAATGTGCTGGTACTGGACGAACCGACCAATGATCTGGACATAGATACACTGGATCTGCTGGAAGAGCTGCTGATCGACTATAAGGGCACCATTATTCTAGTCAGTCATGACCGCGCCTTTCTCAATAATGTAGTTACCAGTACCCTAGTGTTTGAGGGTAATGGTAGTATTAACCAGTATATTGGAGGCTACGACGATTGGCTGCGTCAGCGCAAAACCGAACAGCCCGCCAGCTCCCAACAGCCTGCCAAGGCCCAGACCAAAGCATCTTCGGCCAGCAAAAAGCTGTCCTACAAAGATCAGCGAGAGCTGGATAATCTGCCCCAGGAAATTGAGAACCTAGAGACGCAGATTGCCGAGCTCTCAGAGCAGATCAGTCAGCCAGATTTTTATAGAGGCGACCGCAATGACATAGCCGAAACCGAAACCCGCCTGTCCGAACTTCAGCAACAGCTCAGCCACTGCTATGACCGCTGGGAATCGCTGGAGAATCTATAGGCCATTTAATTGCAGGGCTACCATGGCGAAACACCGCCGTTAGCTTTAAAATCGCTACCCTGTTGATCAGTTTAATAACCGGATACCCATAGAGCCCTATGACCACAGAGAAATCTCCCCTAGTACTGTTAATACTCGATGGCTTTGGCTACAGCGATGACCCAAAATATAACGCAATTGCCAGTGCTAATGCTCCAGTCTGGGAAAAGCTGTGGGGCAATAATCCCAAGACATTGATTCATACCTCTGGCCTGGCGGTGGGATTGCCCGATGGGCAGATGGGCAACTCCGAAGTAGGCCATATGACGCTGGGTGCCGGCCGGGTTGTCTATCAAAACTTTACCCGCATCAACAAAGCTATTAGCGATGGTGATTTCTATACCAATCCGGTGTTTTGCGATGCCATAGATGAAGCTGTAGCCAGCGACAAGGCTGTGCATATACTGGGCTTGCTGTCTCCCGGCGGTGTTCACAGTCACGAAGACCATATCAATGCCATGCTGGAACTGGCCGCTCAGCGTGGGGCCAACAAAATCTATATTCACGCCTCTCTGGATGGTCGCGACTGCCCTCCACGCAGCGCCAAACCCTCATTGGAAAAAACTCGGGCACTCTGTGCAAAGCTTGGCGTAGGTCGCATTGCCTCTGTGATCGGCCGCTTCTATTCCATGGACAGGGACAATCGCTGGGACCGGGTAGAACAGGCCTATCGCCTCATAACTGAAGGCCTGGGAACCCAGAGTGCCACTGACCCAGTAAGCGCACTGGAGGCTGCCTATGCCAGAGGTGAAAACGATGAGTTTGTGCAGGCCACCACTATTGCTGGCCCTGGTGAGAGCCCGGTAGCAATCGAAGATGGCGATGCGGTTATCTTTATGAATTTCCGCCCAGACCGCGCCAGAGAGATCACCCATGCACTGGTCGACAGCGACTTTGCCGGCTTTGAGCGCGCTGTGGTACCAGCTATGTCCACCTTTGTTATGGCCACCGAGTACGAGGCCAATATTCAGGTGCCCTGCGCCTATCCGCCAGAGGCGCTGGTTAATTCCCTGGGCGAATATCTGGCCGCAAATAATAAACAGCAACTGCGTATTGCCGAGACAGAGAAATATGCCCATGTCACCTTCTTCTTTAGCGGCGGGCGAGAGTCCCTGTACCAGGGCGAAGAGCGACTGCTCATTCCATCACCAGATGTAAGCACCTATGATCAGATGCCAGAGATGAGCGCGCCAGAGGTCACAGAAAAACTGGTGGAGGCTATTGGCAGCGGCAAGTTTGATGCCATTATCTGCAACTATGCCAACTGCGATCAGGTGGGCCACACAGGTGATTTGTCGGCCTCGATCAAAGCAGTGGAGGCTGTAGACGCCTGTCTGGCAAAGGTTCTAGAGGCTGTGACCCAGGCTGGTGGCGAACTGTTGATCACCGCCGATCACGGCAACGTTGAGGAAATGTTCGACGAGTTCAATAATCAGCCCCATACCCAGCACACCACCTTGCCAGTGCCACTGGTTTATGCCGGGCACCGCCAGCTCAGTCTGGACAGCGATGGCTCACTGGCCGATATAGCGCCCACCATGCTGGCACTGATGGGTTTGCAGCAACCGGTCGAGATGACCGGCCGCTCCCTGGTTCTCTGATGACCAGACCGGCAGCAAGGCAGAATTGGACATGGCGATTGCGCGCTGTGTTCAATGGCTTGCTGCTTACCTTCCTGCTGTCTCTAGGTGCGCTGGCCAGTGCCGATGAGGAGCAGGAGTTAGACAACCTCAAACGCTCCATCTCCAGCCTGGAAAAACAGCTCGAAAGTCGCGACAAAGAGCGCAATAGCCTGCAGGGCGAACTCAAAAAAGTCGAATTAGAGGCCAGTAAGATCAACAGCAATGTGCGCCGCCTGCGCAGCAAAATAAATAAACTGGAAAACGAGCTAAAAGATCTCAGCGGTCAGGAGAGAGATTTGCAACTGGGCATCAGGGGGCAGAGCGCCGCTATTGTCGAGCAAATTGCCGCCGCCTATAAGCTGGGTAATCAGGAGCCGGTTAAACTGCTACTTAACCAAGAGGACCCTCAAAAAATTGCTCGGGTGTTTAAATACTATGATTATTTTCTGCAGGCGCGCACAGAGAAAATTCAACGCTACAAAAAAGATGTCGACGAACTGGCCGCGGTCATTGCCGATATCGAGAGTCAAAAACTTCGCCTTACCCGCTCTCGCGCAGAATTAGAGGCAGATAAAACCAAACTGGCCCGCCAGGCCAAGAAACGCAAAAAGACCCTCAGCAATCTGCAGTCTTCACTGCGCACCGATAAAAAGAAACTCAGCAAACTCAAGAAAGAGCGAAGCAAATTGGAAGAGCTGCTGGCTGCCGTTAATCAGGCTGCCGCAGAGCTGACACTGCCCTCTAACTATGAGTCTTTTCTGTCTCGCAAAGGTCAGCTAGACTGGCCCTTGAAAGGGCCTGTTGCCCATAGCTACGGCAGTAGGAGAAGCGGCGAACTGCGCTGGGAGGGCTGGCTGATTGGCGCCAAGGCCGGCGGCGAGGTAAAAGCTGTACATCAGGGCCGCGTGGTCTTCTCCAACTATCTGCGCGGGTTTGGCCTGCTGGTGATTGTAGATCACAGCGATGGCTTCCTGACCCTCTACGCCCATAATCAGGAACTACTCAAGGATACCGGTGACTGGGTGCAGAACAATGAGATTCTATCCCGCGCCGGAGATACCGGCGGCCTGGATAAACCAGCACTGTATTTTGAGATTCGCAAAGACGGCAATCCGGCAGACCCAAAATCCTGGCTGGGCAAGCGCTAGGGTTTGTGCCTATAGTTGGAGCATTGCATTCAACAAACTTTATGGGCATAAAGCCCTATGCAACCAAGCGGCGGTTTTAGACTCCAAGCTAGGTCAGTTTAAGGAAATCATCTATGTTAAGAATACTATTCAGCCTGGCCCTGGGGTTTATTTCTCTCTCTTCGCTAGCCCAGGCCAGCGAACCGTCCAGTGAATCAACCAGTGAGGCGTCGGCCTCAGAAGCAGCAGCCACCACCGAACAGGATCAGCGCCTACCCCTGCGTGAACTGCGCCTGTTTACCCAGGTATTTGAACAGATCCGCCAGGGCTATGTTGAGGAGGTCAGTGATACCCAGCTACTGGAAAATGCTATCGCCGGACTGCTCACCGAACTGGATCCCCATTCGGTCTATCTCAATGAAGAGAGCTATGGCGATCTGGAAGAAAACTCCTCCGGCGAGTACGGTGGCCTGGGTCTGGAAGTAGCCACCCAGGATGGTGTAATTCGCGTGGTATCACCTATTGATGACAGCCCTGCAGCTGAGGCTGGCATTGAGGCAGGCGATCTGATCGTCAAGATGAATGGCAACCCGGTGCGCGGCATGAGCCTGCAGAAAGCCATAGAAAAAATGCGTGGCGAGAAGGGCACCAGTATCAAACTCACCGTCTATCGCGAAGGGGAAGATGACACCATAGATATAGATGTGGTGCGCGATATTATTCAGGTTAGTGCTGTGCGCAACCGACTGCTTGAGCCCGGTTTTGGTTATGTGCGCGTTGCCCAATTCCAGCGCAAATCTGGCAGTGACTTTGTCGAAGCACTGCAAGAACTCAAACAGCAGAGCGACGAGGAGAGCCCATTAAAGGGGCTGGTGATTGATCTGCGCAATAATCCCGGCGGCCTAGTGCCCGCCTCGGTAGAGATTGCCGATGCCCTGTTGGACAGCGGCACTATAGTCTATACCCAGGGGCGTCTGCCCAGCGCCAACCAGAGCTTTGAGGCCAGTCCAGGCGATATGCTTGAAGGGCTGCCTGTAGTGGTGCTGATCAATGGCGGCAGCGCCTCAGCCTCAGAAATTGTGGCAGGTGCGCTGCAAGACCATGGCCGTGCAGCTATTCTGGGTACCCAGAGTTTCGGCAAGGGCTCGGTGCAAACTGTGGTTCCCCTGGGCGATGGTCGCGCCGTTAAATTGACCACCGCAAGATACTTCACCCCCAATGGTCGCTCAATTCAGGCAGAGGGTATCGTGCCCGACATCAGTGTAGAGCGCGCAGAAATACGGCCCTATAACCTTCGTCAGCGGGTACGTGAATCTGATCTGGAGGGCCATTTAGAAACCATGGATGAGGACAATCCACCCCCAGACAGTGCCAGCGACAACCAGGCTAAAGAAGACTTGAGCACAGACAATCAACTCTATGAAGCTGTTAACCTGCTCAAAGGGTTTTATCTGCTGGGGTCCAAGTCCTGAGTATCGGCTGTCCAATTTCCCAGCTGCAGGCCGATCTATTCTAGATGCTCACAGCTGAGGGGGATGGCAGGTCTGCATTATGTATATGGATATCACGCTGGGGAAATGGAATGGAAATCCCCTGGGCATCCAGCGCCTTCTTAGCCGCCTCGGTAATATTAAAATATACATCCCAGTAGTCTGCTGTATTCACCCAGGGGCGGCAGACTAGGTTGACCGAGCTATCCGCCAACTCCACCACCGCAATTGTAGGCGCGGGCTCCCCGAGAACTCTGGGTTCAGAGGCCACGACAGATTGCAGTACGGCTTTGGCAGCATCTATATCGTCGCTGTAACCTATGCCAAAAACCATATCCACCCGTCGAGTTTCATTGGCGGAATAGTTAGTGATATTGCCACTGATCACACCACCATTGGGGACGATAATTTTTTTGTTATCCGGAGAATGAAGCTCTGTGGTAAATATTTGAATTTTCTGCACCACACCAGAGACGCCGGCGACTTCAATAAAATCACCAACCTTAAAGGGGCGGAAAATAAGAATAAGTACACCTGCCGCAAAATTGGCCAGAGAACCCTGCAGTGCCAGCCCAACCGCCAAACCAGCGGCACCCAGAATAGCCACAAAAGAAGCGGTCTGAATTCCCAGCTGCCCAAGAGAGGCAATCACCACAAAGAACAACAATGTCCAGGAGACCAGACTGCTGACAAAGTGCTCAATCGCAGGATCAACATTATTTTTTGCCAGTATCCTCTGCACAATACTGGCGATTCTTTTGACCACCCACTTACCCACAATAAAGATTGCCAGGGCCAAAATCAGCTGAACCCCATAGAGCATTGCTAGCTCTTGCAACATCTCAATCGACTCACCCATAGTAAAAATCCTTTTAACAATTACAGTTCGGCCCAATCCTATGGATTGGGCGTTCCTATTAAGGGTAGTCGATTAACGACCTACAGGTGCGCAAAAAGTCTTTTGACCGCAGGTTTTAGGCTGTCTCAGCTGCTCTCGATATCCAGCCTGTCCACCTTCTGGAATCCGCGGGGCAACTTGTGTCCGCGACGTCCGCGCTCACCGCGGTAATGCTCCAGGTCCTTTTCTTTCATCACTAGGTAACGCTTGCCTGAGTGCACCACCAGGGAACCTCCCTCGGGGATAATGCCATAGTCGATCACAAACTCTTCGCGGGACTGCAGACGGGAGCCGGGAATATTAATAATCTTATTGCCTTTGCCCCGGGCCAGTTCAGGTAGATCGGCAATTGGGAACACCAACATGCGCCCCTCATTACTTACGGCGGCAATTAGTGCGTTATCCGTATTGACCATCTGTGGCGACAGTATGCGCGCGCCCTTGGGTATTGAAACCACGGCCTTACCTGCCTTGTTCTTGGTAAATAGATCGCCAACTTTGGCAATAAAACCATAGCCCGCATCTGTGCCCATCAGAATCTTCTGCTCATCAGCTCCCATTAGCACATCGGTAAAGAGCGCGCCCGGTGGCATTTTGAGACGACCGGTGGCAGGTTCGCCCTGACCGCGGGCCGAGGGTAATGTGTGTCCCGGCAAGGCGTAGTAACGGCCTGTGGTGTCCTGCAAAAACACATTTTGATTGCTTTTGCCTTTGGCCGCTGAGAGAAATTTATCACCAGATTTGTAACTGAGACTGGTTGGGTCAATGTCATGGCCTTTGGCTGCACGCAGCCAACCTTTATCTGACAGCACTGCGGTGATGGGCTCTGCGGTCATCAGGTCTTTTTCGTTAAAGGCCTGGGCTTCACCGCGCTCTGTCAGTGGGGAGCGGCGCTCGTCACCAAATTCTTCGGCTGTGGCCTTGAGCTCTTTTTTAACCAGTGTTTTCAAGCGAGCCTCGGAACCCAGCAACAATTCAAGCTCAGCTTTTTCGCGAGCCAATTCGTCTTGCTCGGCGCGAATTTTGACTTCCTCAAGACGCGCTAACTGGCGCAACTTGGTATCTAGGATATATTCGGCCTGGGTGTCGGAGAGACCAAAGCGAGCGATTAATGCGGGCTTGGGTTCGTCCTCAGTACGAATAATATGAATCACTTCGTCGATATTTAAGAATGCGATCAGCAAACCATCTAAGAGGTGAAGTCGCTTATCGACCTTTTGCAGGCGATAATCTAGACGGCGCCTGGTGACATCGGTGCGGAAGCTTAGCCAGTCCTTAAGAATACGGCGCAGATCCATCACTGCGGGGCGCCCATCTATACCAATAATATTCATATTGATTCGGTAGCTGCGCTCAAGATCAGTGGTGGCAAATAGGTGATCCATTAATGCGCTGATATCAACTCGGTTAGAGCGCGGGGTGATCACCAGTCTAGTGGGGTTCTCATGGTCCGACTCATCCCGCAAGTCCTCGACCATAGGCAGCTTTTTATTGCGCATCTGTGCGGCAATCTGCTCGAGAATCTTGGAGCCAGAGGCCTGGAATGGCAGCGCGGTGACAATCACATCGCCATCTTCTTTATTCCAGATGGCGCGCATCTTGACTGAGCCGCGGCCAGTCTCATAGGTATTTAGAATATCTGCCTGGGGGGTAATAATTTCCGCATCGGTGGGAAAGTCTGGCGCCTTAATATATTCCATTAGCTCAGGCACAGTGGCCTTGGGGCTGTCGAGTAGGTGCAGGCAGGCACTGACTACTTCATTGAGATTGTGGGGTGGAATATCCGTTGCCATGCCCACAGCAATACCAGTGGTGCCATTGAGTAATACATTGGGTACTCGCGCCGGCAAAATCTCTGGTTCATCCATGGTGGCATCAAAGTTAGGCCGCCAGTTGGCTGTGCCCTGACCCAGCTCCGATAGCAGTACATCTGCGTATTTCGACAGCTTGGACTCGGTGTAACGCATAGCAGCAAAGGATTTGGGATCATCAGGAGAGCCCCAGTTGCCCTGGCCATCAACCAGCGGATAGCGATATGAGAATGGCTGCGCCATCAATACCATGGCCTCATAGGCGGCACTGTCGCCATGGGGATGATACTTACCTATCACATCACCCACGGTACGGGCAGATTTTTTGTATTTGGCATTGGCTTTGAGGCCCAACTCACTCATCGCAAAGACAATACGTCTCTGCACGGGCTTGAGCCCATCGCCTATATGGGGCAGTGCGCGGTCGAGAATTACGTACATGGAATAATCCAGGTAGGCCTGCTCGGCATAGTCGCTTAGGGGCCGACTCTCCAACCCCTGATCATTAAAGGTGACTATATCGTTCATCGTTTTTCCTGTCTCTCAATTTAGCTTGGGTAAATATTTAAAGATTGGCTGCATCAGCCAGGTTGCCTTTGGTTTCTAGCCACTGGCGACGATCCGAGGCGCGCTTTTTGGCCAGCAACATATCCAGAATGCCATTGGTGTCATCGCCGGGCTCAAGGGTCAGCTGCACCAGCCGCCGCGTGTCTGGATCCATAGTGGTCTCGCGCAGCTGCAGTGGGTTCATTTCACCCAGCCCTTTAAAGCGCTGCACATTGACCTTGCCGCGCTTGCCCTCGGCCTGAATACGGTCGAGTATGCCCTGACGCTCAGCATCATCCAGTGCGTAATAGACCTCTTTACCCACATCAATTCTAAACAGCGGTGGCATGGCGACATAGACATGACCGGCGCTGACCAGCGGGCGGAAGTGGCGAACAAACAGCGCGCACAGCAGCGTAGCAATATGCAGGCCATCGGAGTCCGCATCAGCGAGGATGCAAACCTTGTGGTAACGCAGGGAATCTGTACTTTCCAGGGCGGGATCAACCCCCAGTGCCACAGAGATATCATGCACTTCTTGGGAGGCGAGAATCTCCTGAGAGTCCACTTCCCAGGTATTTAGAATCTTACCTCGCAGCGGCATTATCGCCTGATGCTCTCGATTGCGAGCCTGCTTGGCGGAACCACCAGCAGAGTCACCCTCAACCAAAAAGATTTCACATTGCTCTGGCTCGCCACTGGAACAGTCGGCCAGCTTGCCCGGCAGCGCCGGACCCTGGGTAATCTTTTTGCGCACCACCTTTTTGCTGGCACGCATGCGTCGCTGGGCATTAAAAATACACAGCTCGGCAACCTTCTCTGCTTCTTCGGTATGCTGATTGAGCCACAGACTAAAGGCATCTTTAACCACGCCAGAGACAAAGGCCGCCACTTCGCGGGAGGAAAGTCGATCTTTGGTCTGTCCCGAGAACTGCGGATCAGCCAGCTTTGAACTGAGTACAAAGCTACAGCGATCCCAGATATCGTCCGGAGTCAGTTTTACGCCTCTGGGCAGTAGATTGCGAAATTCGCAGAACTCGCGCATGGCGTCGAGCAGACCACTGCGCAAACCGTTCACATGGGTGCCGCCCTGGGGTGTGGGGATCAGGTTGACATAACTTTCCTGAACCAGCTCACCACCCTCTGGCATCCATTGCACCGCCCAGTCAGCCGCCTCGTTGTCAGAGGCAAAGGCACCTATAAACGGCTCTGCTGGCACCACTTCCCAGCCGTGGAGAGCACCGGCTAAATAATCTTTTAAACCATCTTCGTAGTACCACTCTTCGCTTTCACCTGTATTCTCATCGTGAAAGCTCATGGTCAGGCCACCGCAGAGTACCGCTTTGGCGCGCAGCACATGGCGCAGTCTGGAGACGCTGAATTTCACCGAATCAAAGTAAGAGGCGTCGGGCCAGAAACGCAGAATAGTCCCTGTGTTGCGCTGACCGCAGGTATCTATCACTGCCAGATCAGAGGTTTTATCACCATGGGCAAACAGAATCTGGTGCACCTTTCCATCGCGCTTGACTATTACATCGAGCTTGTTGGACAGGGCATTAACCACAGACACACCCACACCATGCAAACCACCAGAGAACTGGTAGTTGTCATTGGAGAACTTGCCGCCCGCATGCAGGGTAGACAGAATGACTTCCACACCGGGCAGGCCTTGCTCTGGGTGAATATCTACTGGCATTCCGCGGCCATCGTCGCACACCGACAGAGACCCATCCTTGTGTAAGCTAACATCAATGCGGCTGGCGTGGCCCGCCAGGGCTTCATCCACACTGTTATCAATGACCTCCTGGGCCAAGTGATTGGGGCGACTGGTATCTGTGTACATGCCCGGGCGCTTGCGCACCGGATCCAGGCCAGTCAGGACTTCAATATCTTTTGCGTCGTAGTTGCTCATCTGCTCACGGGGTCAATTTAGTTATTGTCGGGGTGGCCATCAGAAACTGGACAATACTGGCCAGGTGCTGGTGGTAATTTATAAAGCTGTGGTCTCCCTGCTGTTCGATACTCATATCAGATCCCTGATAACGGCTCTGGGCATCGCGATAATCCAGAACTTCATCACCGGTTTGCAACAGCACCTTATAATTATTTTTATACTTAATTTCGTCTGGATCCAGCGCCATATACTGGTCTATATGCCGGGGTTCAAAAACCCATTTCTCACCGGTTATATAGTTGCTGTTCTCGCCCAGCCATCTGTGCAATCCGCGTCCCGGGCTTACCGCCGGATTTATCAACACTGCGCGCAGATTGTATTGCTCTGCAAGACAGGTGGCGAAAAAACCTCCCATAGAGCTGCCTATCAGATAGACCGACTCAGGCAATTGCTGCTCGATCAAAGAGCGCAAAATATCCATCGCAGGTTCGGCAAAGGGCGGCAGCGCTGGGCATACAAAGGTTAAATCCGGTGCTTTTTCAGCACACCAATCCCTGGTCTGCAGAGCCTTTTTAGACTCCGGCGAGCTATTAAACCCGTGAAGATACAGCAGCATTGGCATAGCCAGTTAACCTATAAATCAGGCCCCATTATAGCCAATGCTGACCGCTTGTCAGGCACTGATTTGCACTGAGCCTAAACCCTAATAGCTGGCGCAATCGAGATTGGGGTGCGGGGCAAAGCCGCGCAGAAACTCTACCCCGGTGTGAACTGTTCCATCGCTGTGCAAATCGAGCCAGCGATAGCCCGGAGGCTGCTCAGAGAGCGCAAAGTCTTCACTGTGCTGCTTAAACTGCACGCAGCTGGAAGGTGTGGAATAAATCGGCAACTGCCCCCAGTGACCATCGAACTGCTGGTGAACATGGCCGGTAATAACCGCCCGCACATTACCCTGGCGAGATAGCAACTCTTGGAGCTGCTGCTGATTGTCGATCTGTTGCTTATCCAGCCAGGCACAGCCAACAGGCAGAGGGCTGTGATGCATAGCTAATAAAATATACTTGCCAGCCAGAGTCTGCAGCCCCTGCTCAACATGCTGCAACTGCAGATCACTAATATGACCGCCAGGCTTATTGGGCTGAGAGCTGTCTAGGGTCAACAGTCCCCAGGCGCCCAGGTCCACCACTGACCGGGGTGGAAAATTCACTAAATTGGCTGCCATTAGCTGACTGTCGTCATGATTGCCGGGCAGCCAGATGGCCTGCTTCTGATGGGCGCTTAATGTGCTATTGAGCAGCCTGTAGGCCTCGGGCTGGCAGTGGCTGGCGAGATCACCGGTAAGCAGCAATGTATCTGTGCCCCGACCCTGATCGGCTACAGCCTGCAAAACCGCCTCAAAACTGGCCAGTGTGGGAACACCACCCAGAGTAGCGCTGGCATCAGTGCCCAGATGTAAGTCGGTGATTTGAGTGAGGTGGATAGTATCCATCGGCGCCTAGGCTTCCAGTTCGGTCATCCCGTGCCGCAGCCCATGGGATAACAGCTCGCTGAGAAAGATATTCCACTGCCACTTCTCGTCTCTGGCCTGCATACCTTTGGTTTCGGTCAGTGCCCAGGGGATGGTGCGATCGGTACACCATTCGATCACCTCGGCCATACGTGCATCGCGATAAACTCTCACTTTGATCTCAATTTCTGGCAACCATTGGGGGCCGGCTCCATCCGCTATCATAAGCAATGTGCTGGTATATTTGGTTACCTCAATAACCTGTATTTTTATTCCTGAGCTGGGGCGATCATTGTATTGCAGTGAAAACCTGGCATTCAGGGTAGAGCTATGGGGGATAATACGATGCAGGCGCTGATAGTTGAGCTCGCATTCTTCGTGCAAGCGGGCCAGATCCTGTTGCCGCTTTCGCCTTTCATACAGTGACACGTCTATTTTTCCCTATCCGCTCTTGATACTCAGTTTTAATTGCTCAATTTACTTGAGCCTGTGGGTTTAGTTTAGCCTTTCGGCGATATATTGGCATGCAAATCTTTAATATTCAGCTGCAGCCAGAATAGCGCGATAGTTAGCGCAGCGCTATTAAGCAGTCCCTCAGACTGGGCCTGCATGACCTGGTCGTAGGGCCAGACCTGAAATAAAATATCCTCACCCTCGTGTTCAGCGCCAAATATCCCGCCGCGGTTTTGCAAGTCGCAAAGGCCACAGAACATATGCATTTTTTCATCTGAGCCTCCAGCACTGACCAAATAATCAGTGATCGGCAGCAATTTTTCAACACTGATGCCCGCCTCTTCCTGTAACTCTTTGACCGCCACCTGCTCCGGTGTCATGCCCGGATCTATCATTCCGGCAACTACCTCATACTGCCAGGGGCCGTGCTGATCATTTTGAGCCCCGGCACGAAACTGCTCTACCAGGCCAATGGTATGCTGCTCTGGGTCATACAGTAAAACGCCGACCGCATCACCGCGCTGAAACAGCTCTCGCTGCACAGGCCGACTCCAGCCACCGGCAAACAGGCGATGCCTAAGCACCTGCTTGCTGACACGCAAGAACCCCTGGAAGACTGTTTCCTCAGATTCTATGCGGTAATCTTGCGCACCAAAGCGATGTGGTTTAACCATGTTATTAATCTTATCCAGAATTAAGCGCCGATGGGTTAACCAATTGTACACAGGTCAGGGCTTTTTGCGATGAGGTAGATCGCCAGCAGTAGAGCAGGCTTAGCCCTTAGCAAAGGTTAATTTATTGATGAACTTTACCCAAAAAGCAAAACATAGAGGGAATCAGTAGCAATGCAAGTAGAGCAGACCCCATCACGCCAAAACACATGGCCCAGGCTAAGGTTTCAAAAAACTTGTCAAACAGTAAAGGCAGTAATCCACCCATGGTTGTGAGCGAAGTAGTCACAATATGACGCGTTGATCTAATGGTTGTCTCAATCAACTTGTGTTTAGAAATCTTGCTGGTTCCAGCATCTTCATTGAGATGAGAGAGAACAACAATAGAATCATTAATCGCCAATCCTGCCAGGCCAACAATACCCACCAAGCCGATAAAGCCGAAGTTTTGGAAGCCGACAAACATACCTAAAAAGCCAAGGCCAATACAGAGAGTACCCACAAATAAAATAATACTCGCCTGGCGAAAACTATTTAATATCATGACCAGTGCGACTACGATTAAACCCATAAAAAAGAAAAAGGTACTAAATATTTGCCCAAAGGATTCAGCTCTCTCTTCCGCATCACCAAATTGTTTGAGGCTGTAACCTGTGGGCAGAGAGTCCTCAAACGCCCTTAGCTCATCTGCCACGTCGGTCAACACATTGGAACCCAGGGTTCCGGGATAGACAGCCGCCTTTACAGCGTTATTTCTAGAGCCCTGATAGCGATTGATTTGATTAATTTCACTGCTGTATGAAATATCAGAAAAACTCTCCACATAATCAAATCCCTCGGCACTGTTTATCGCCAAAAATGCCGCTTGATTGAGTTCAGAAGATTCGCGATTTTTATTTTTGATACGTATAGGAATCTCTTTATTGCCATCCAACATAGAGGCAACATAGAGGCCTCTTGTGGAGGATGAAATCTCGTTGATAATATCTTTCGACGATTTAGAAGAAAAAGCCAAATTTACTTCATCAAAGTTAATTTGCAACCCAGTGACACTGGCTGACTGATCTGCCAATACATCAACCACCTGGGGAGACTTAGCCAGGATGGATTTTAACTCTTCACCCAGGGACTTTAAGATTTGGATATCCTCACCAAACACGGCTATAACCACTGGGAATTCAACCGGGGGACCATTGGTAAATTTGCTGACTCTCACTCTTATATCCGCATGATCCTTTTCCAGGCGCTTGGCCAGATCAGCCAGGTTTGAGTCCATTTCTTCAAAAGATGAGGTGAAGAACACCCCTGTAGCCAGATTGTCCGAACCCTCGCCCGAGGAGCCACCAATCACATTGTATAGTAGCCTGGGAAGACGCCGTCCAACCCACCACATATCGGTTTCTATATACTCTTCGAGCAACACCTGGTCTCGAATGCTGGCAATCCGTTCATTAGTGGCATAAATAGAAGCGTTAGCATCCAGCTCCACATCTACCCTAAACATAGCCTTACCCTGATTGGGGAAAAAATCTGTGTCCAAAAAGCCGAAGGATACAAAGCCCAGCATTGGAAGGATTAACGACAGGATCAGTGCCCGACTCGGTTTATAAAAGGCCCAGGCCAAAAATTTTCTGTATTGATCGCGCATCCCAGGGTGGCTAAATCCACTGTTTTGTGACTTATTCAAATTTAAGAAATTTGAATCTTCCATGGTTTTTAACAATACGGGAACCACAGTCAGAGCCAAAAATAGCGATGAAGTTACAGCTAATATAATGGTAATGGCCATATCGCCAACAAATTCAGGGCTTGCCCCCTTGCCTGCCGCCATGGGCATAAAGGCTAATCCAGTGGTTACCGTAGCCGCCAGCAATGGTAGAGACAGATGTCTGATCGAGGCGTAAATAGCCTGCCTATTTACTAAATTTAACGATTTACGATATTTATAATCTTCAACAACAATAATTGAATTATCGATCAATAAACCCAGTGATAAAATAATGCCGGTCACAGAGGTCTGGTGCAGTGGTACATCTAAAATAGTGCAGCCAATAAGCACCAATAAAATAGTTAAGGGAACCACAGCACTGACAATAACAGCAGAGCGCGGGCCCAGAAGCAGGTAGCTTAAAAATAAAACTATAAACGTAGCCAGTAGAATACTTTGCATCAGAAAAGAAAACTTTTCTTCTACATAGTCAGATTCGTTGTAGATGACCTCCAGCCCAATTTCATCGGGCAGACCAGCTTTAAAACTATCAGCAACGCGCAGCACTGCACTGGAATACAGATCAGTTCTCTGGGAGAACTTGCCGCGCACATCCACAAATACTGAGGGTTTTCCGTTATAGCTAACAATCTCAATAGGGGGGTCCACTGGTAACTTTTCTACAGTTGCCACATCCTCCAGTCTAATGATTTGGTTCGCATCCAGTGTTTTTAAGGGTAGCTTTCTTAAATCATTCACCAATCTGATGTTGTCTTGAGCTTTTATTCTAAATTCAGAGCCCTGCCCAACAATATTACCTATGGCCCTTTTGCTGTCATAGCGATCTATGGCAGTGGCGATTGACTGGATATTCATTCCAGCGTCAGTCAGTAAATCCAGGTCAGCCCCGACAAAAATTTCTTCTTGAGTAGCGACGAAAATCAATGCTTTTTCTGAATTGACAATATTGGCTAATTTTCTTTTAAGCTGGCTGGCTAATCTAGATAGGATAACCGGCTGGGGATCACCATCCCCCCGCCACTGTAGGGCAAATAGCACAGTTGTGGGTGGGCCGCTGTGGCTGAGAGTCATGCTAGTGCCAGGGGGAACTAACGCAGCACTCTCGCTTACCATGTCCTGAACCTTGGCCCAGACTTCATCGGTTTCACCTTTGCCAACATCTTCTTTGAATTCTAAACCAACGCTGACCATGCCAGAAAAAGACCTGGACTCTATGGTCTTAATTTCGTCAATTTCTCGAAGCTGGGTCTCCAGAACATCCGCTACCTGAGTCTCCATTCTCTGGGGCGTAGCGCCCGGCAAAACCGCTGTGATATCACCCCAGCGCTCTGCTAGCTGCGGGTTTTCCTGACGAGGCAGTGAATCATAGGACAGCAGTCCACCGGCAATAATAAATAGCATTGCAAGAAGAAAAAGCCTCGGGCGGTCCAGGTAGAGATCGACAATTTTCTTCATTGGCTATCTCGCACAGCTTGGCCTTCCACGACTTTCGAGGCCCCGCCAACAATTACCCTGTCGCCGGTTTTTAAAGTGCCTGACACATAGGCCATGGTATTTTCAATATGGATTAACTCTACATAATCTTTCTGGGTAGTACTGTCATCGGCTACAGTAAAGACATTCCAAAGACCCTGCTCCGCCTGGGATAAAGCATTGAGCGGAACCCATGCTCCTGAGGTAAATTCTTTAATACTTACAACCAGTCTGGCTGTAGCTCCAGGGCTAAAAAATTCGTCAAAGGCAAATATGCCCAAGCGGTTGTTTGAGCCCATTGATGACATTGGCGCCAGTCGCATTAATCTGGCATCAAACTTTTTATCTCCAACCAGGAATACATATTGCTGGCCTAAACTCATCTGTCCAATAATGGATTTTGGCAGAGAGACTTTGGCTTCAACATAATTAGAATCTAAAACTTCCAGAACCGGGACACTGGGGTTAACAATGGATCCCTCGTCTAGGAGACGTCTCTGGATAATGCCGTCATAGGGGGCAATAATTTTGGTTTGCTGGAATTTAGTTGCGGCTATCTCGTACTGAGCCTGGGCGATTTGAGCCCTAAACTCTTCATTTTCAAGTCGCTGCTCTGAAACATAACTGGATTCATCTAATGCCTGGGATCGCTTAAATGTGTTTTTAGCCATCAGCACATTAGCCTCAGCTTCATTTAAGCGCGCCAATGCTTCAGCATCCTCTAACTCTGCCAGTACCTGACCTTTTTTTACCCGGTCGCCAATATCAACTTGGATTATTTTTACTTTTCCCGGCACTTCAAATCCCAGCACCGATTGCCTTTTGGGAACAACTTTGGCCGGCAACATCTTATCCACAGCATATTCTTCGACTATGGTCACTTCATGCAAATCAACATATTTCTGCGCAAAAACAGGCATTGCTAGAGATAAGAGTAATGTTATTGTTATTTTTTTCATGGGACCCTTAGAATTTAGATTAAAGATGTTTACAGTGATCACATTATAGTTTAAAGTTTACGCTGTCAACATCAAGCTGGATCAGCAAAAAGATGCAATATCATCATGGCAATTTAAAACAGCAACTGATTATTTGCGCCTATGACTGGATATCAGCAAATGGTATCGACAACATTAGCCTGCGAAAAATTGCCAAAATTGCCAAGGTATCTCAGACCGCACCCTACCGACATTTTGATTCTAAGGAACATCTTCTCGCGGACGTAGCCACACTGGGCTTTGAGAATTTTTCCTTAGAAATGAGTAAGAATAAAGAGACCGATAATCCAGCGGATGACCTTGTAAGATGCGGGGTTACTTATATTGAATTTGGATTAAACAATGAGCATGTGATAGATCTGATGTTTAACTATCCGATAAAAAAGACCGATTACCCTGAGCTTTTAGCATCCGCTAACAGGGCCTTCGATATGCTTTTGCAGAGATCCAAGTATCTACATCAGAGCAATGTAGACTCAGCGTCAGCATCGCTATCTGCTCCACTAAATAGCATTTCTCTTCATGCCTATGTGCACGGATTGCTGTCCATTCTGCAGATGAATCAAAAAATCGACAATCCAGATGAATCGGAGTTTGCCAAAGCTTCCTCAATGCTAAGGGCTAATCTTGAGGAAGTGCTGGGGACTTTTGTTAATAATTTAGACCTTTCATCCCAGTAATATGTTCAGGAAACGGGGTGGGAGTTGCCGGGCAAATTTACTTCTACATAGAGGCGAATCTGCTAAACTGTGGGCCCCTAAGTAGGGGCCAAATTTAATCGATGCTCAGTGCTGAGCCTCACTAACAACAAGAATTCTAACGGAGATACTATGCGTTTGGTCAAACAAGGACTATTTGCCATCAGCACCACTTTATTGGTTGCTCAAATCAGCTGGGCTGACTCCCTAAAAGATATTTATGAGACCGCTCTGCAGAATGACCCAGTCTTGAGCGCAGCCCGCGCCAGTTTTAACGCCGACCGCGAGATACAGAATATTAGCCGCGCCGCGCTGTTACCTCAAATTTCAATCAGTGGAGAATACACCGAGGCTGAGAGCAACGAGAACTCTCAGCAAATTGTTGTGATTCAGGATCAGGCTATTCCATCCATTCGCAATGGCCTGATTGATAGCAACCAAACTCGCTACAGCGCAACTCTAACCCAGGCTATTTTCGATATGTCATCCTGGTATAGATTTAGAGGCGGTAAAGCACTGAGTCAGAGTGCCAAGGCGCAGTTTGCTGCGGATCAGCAGTCGCTAATTATTCGGGTTAGCCAGGCCTACTTTAATGCCCTGCGAGCCCATGACAATATGGAGACGCGCAAGGCCGAAGAGCGCGCGATTCAGCGCCAGCTTGAGCAGACCAGAGAGCGCTTTGAAGTGGGGCTACTGCCAGTGACCGATGTTCACGAAGCTCAGGCGGTATTTGATGATGCCGCGGTTAACAGTCTTGAAGCCAGAGGCGCACTGAATATCGCTTTTGAGGCGCTCGAAGTACTCACAGGCAAGAGCCATTCAGTGCTGGCCGGCCTGATGGATAATTTTGCAGCTACCAATCCTACGCCGGAAGTCAGTGAGGCCTGGGTTGATCTTGCCATGGGTAATAATTTCCAGCTAAAGGTTGCTGAACTGGGCAAAGATGCGGCTTATAACGAAGCCAAAGCGGCTGCCGCTGCCCGGCTGCCAAAAATAACTGGGCGGGCCTCCTACTTTGACTCGGATTCCGATGGGGTAAGCTTTGGCTCGCCTTTTGAGTCTGTCCAGGATGGGCATCAGTTTGCAGTCTCTATCAGCATGCCAATTATGGGTGGGGGTGTGGATGCCCAGCGCCGCCAGGCGAAACAGCGCGCTATTCAATCTGGCGAAGGCTATACCGCAGCTAAGCGCAATACGGTGCAATCGGCTCGCTCGAGACATCAGCTGGTAATTACCAATGCCGCTCGCGTCAAGGCGAGAAAACAGGCGATCACCTCTGCCAATAGCGCTCTGGAAGCTACCCAGGCAGGCTACGAAGTGGGCACCAGAAATATCGTGGATGTATTAGTCGCTCAGCGCACTGTTTATCAGGCTCGTCGCAATTACGCCAATGCTCGCTACGACTATATTTTATCTATGATGAGTCTTAAAGAAGTGGCTGGGCAGTTGTCGCCAGATGATGTTTTTACTCTGAATGCCTGGTTAGATCCGCAGCTGGTCATTGCCCGATAGCCAACAGCTACAGCTGGTGGTCAATCACCGCCAGTAGTCTTTCCAGTGCGCCTCGATTGGCCTCGGCTATATGGCGCGCTGCAGCCCCCATCTGGGTTCGACGCTGAGGGTTGGTCAATAGGCCAATAGATTGCTGGGCAAGGCTCTGTGCATCTTCACAGACAACCATTGCATCGCCCTCAATCAGCAGCCGCGATGCCTCAGCGAAGTTAAATAGCTGGGGACCGCTGATAATGGGAACCCCCCAGGCGGCGGGCTCAATCATATTGTGCCCGCCAACAGGTACCAGACTGCCGCCCACAAAAGCCAGATCACAGGCGCCATAAAAAGCCATAAGCTCACCCATGGTATCTCCCAGCAGTATATCGGCCTCAGCAGTTGACTGCTCTGCGCTGCGCCTTGCCAGCCTGCAACCTGCCTGCTCACAGAGTTGAGCTACGTCATTAAAGCGCTCCGGGTGTCTGGGGACTAAAACCAGTAATGGCTTCACCGCTAGGGCGGCTTTAATCTGTCCGAAAGCTTGCAGGATCAATTCGTCCTCGCCAGGATGAGTGCTGGCAGCCAGCAACACAGGCCGCTGGTTGTCACCCCGCCACTGCACCGCCAGAGACTGAGCTTTGGCCTGCACCTCTGAATTCAGGTGCAAATCAAACTTAATATTGCCGCTGATAGTCAACGCCTTATCAGGCAAACCCAGCTGGGTAAATCTGGCGCCATCATCAGCATGCTGGGCTACCACAGCAGACATTGACCACAGCATAGGCCTGACCAGTCGGGAAATTTTGCTGTAGGCGGCGGCAGACTTAGCAGACAGGCGTCCATTGGCCAGTATTACCGGAATATTGCGACTACAGCAGGCAGCAATGGTATTGGGCCACAGCTCTGTCTCCATAATAATCAATATACTGGGCTGCACTCGGTTTAAAAACCGCGCCACTGAATCGGGCATATCGTAGGGCGCATAGCTATGGTTAACAGTATCCCCGAAGGCCGCTCGAATTCGCTCAGAGCCTGTGACTGTCATACAGGTGACCATCAGGCGATGGTCGGGATAGCGCTGCTGCAGCGCCTTCACCAGTGGCACAGCTGCCAACGTCTCGCCCACAGAGACAGAGTGCAGCCAAATAGTTTTATTGCCAGTTGCCTCTGCCACAAAGCCAAATCGCTCGGCCCAGCGGCGAGCATAGGCCGGTGCTCTGCGAGCTCGGTAGAGCAGTCGCAATAAAATAATCGGGCTCAGTAGATAGAAACTTACTGAATAAAAAAACCTGCTGAATGTCATTCACAATTCCAGTGGTAATGATCTTGGCGTCAGAGCTCGGATAAGTTAACAAAGACGCTATGGGATTGACAGAGTATTCTCTGCGGGGCGAAAAAAGCTAAATAACATTATGCTCTTTACTATAGGTGTTTTAAAATGCTGACTCGCCTTAGTATTTATAATAATAAGAGCATCTCAATGCCGTATTTCAGTGTCGCTGACAGCAATAAGCTGGTTGTCACCAATTTTAAAGTTATGTTTTCATCGTTTAAGAAAACTCCTAACTTCAATAAAATCAAACGCTATAAAGCCAAGTTGATTATTAATTACTCCGACCCACAGGTGTATTTTACGGTTAGAGACCCCTATCAAAAGGCTATTTCATTCTACAAAGACAAGTTTCAGAAAATTCCTCAGAATGCAGATCTGAGCCAGCCGTTTAAATGGGAAAGGCCCCAGCGAGTGTTTTTTCCAATGATGGGTCTATCTGTAAAAAACAACAGCAACCAAGAGATTCAGCAGGCACTGCTCAATACCAGTTTTGATGATTTTGTAAGCCTGCTGGCCAGCTGTTACCAACTGGATGAGCATATTCATCCGCAACACTGGATTCTCAACAATCCCAATTACTTTATGCTTAAAGATCTGGGTATCAAACCTCAGCGGTTGTCGATCTATAAAATGGACAGGCCCGAGGAGATGGAGACCTTTGCCGGCGCAACTGGGTTTGACTTTGCCCAGCGAGCCAACAGCACAGGTAAAATCAAGACGCCCCAGACAATCAGCAGCCAGTCGCTGGACAGTCTAAACCAGATTTATCAGCGTGACTTCGCCGCCTTTGGCTACGAGATGCGCCAGTCCTAAATCTACTCTTTCCAGTACTGCTCTACCCAGGGTGTGGGCAGTATAAAGTGGCGAAGATGAGCCATCAACGAACGATTGCGCTGCCCCCTAAACCCGGCCTTTAGATGTTCCGCCGCAGTTAATACATCGTCTCCAGCATGGTAGCGCCCTTCAATAGCATCCATAGGGTTTAAATCACCAGGGAAGATAACCAGCTTGCTGTTGTCCGGCAGTTTAGAGACTTTAAAATAGTTAAACGGAAATGTGCGGCGGCACTGCTGCCGAAAATGCAACACCCAGGACTTGGGCCAAAATTTTACTCCGCCCGGAGCGTTGCGCGTTACATAGCGCTGCTCATATTTATACTGTTCAGCAATCTCCAGGGGAGACTTGGCAAATCTCTCCAGCAATGGCAGCAACTTACCCACTGGAAACCGATAAACCGAAGTCTGGCCCAGTTTTTCCAGTGGATTACTGGGATTGCGCGCCAGAATTACATCCTCCGGGTCGCCGTACTCAAAGAAGCTGTCGAGATTGCCAGTCACCACCAGATCCAGATCGAGAAATAATACAGGCCCAGATAAATGGGCGAGTTTCTCACTCCACAGGCGACACTTTGGCCAAATACCTTTTTTGGTTTTGGGCAACTCAAAGCTGAGTTCCGGCAGAGGCACAGCATCCACCTCCGGGCGGAAGTTATCGCTGTTGTCGGTAAAACAGGTAAAGGTAAATGGCGGTGTGGTATTGCGGGCCACCATGCCATACAGACGATTGACATAGTCAGCCCCGTACTTGGTGCCCCAATTGATGCAGATAAATTGTTTCACTGAATTTGTCATCACTGTCTCCCTGTTTCAATATCCTTATTGAGACTAACTTAGTGCCAGTGTTTGCTCACCCAGGTTGCGGGTTTAAAGCGTCGGTACCATTTACCGCTGACACCGGCGATGGCCTCATGGGGATCGGGTTTGCCATGGAACACCAGTACGCGACAATCCTCTGGCATCTCGGTTTCCCTGGCCATAAAAAATGATAATGGTTTGATACAGTGGCGCTTAAAGCTGCGGCACCAGTGATCGGGCCAGTAGACCAGGGCATTTTTAGCCATCATTGCGGCAGACAGGTACTCCTGCTCATTGCGATGGGTTTTTTTAATTGTGTCAAAGGACTTTTCAAACTCGGCCAGCACCTCAGCATGGGCGCCCACTTCAAAGCGGTACACAGAGGAGTTGCCTGTGCCGTCTTTTTTAATCCAGTCTTTGATAATCATGACTTCGCCCGGACAGTCAAATAGGTCATCCAGGCTGCCGGTAATAATAAGATCAAGATCCAGGCAGAGTACCTTGCCACTGAGGTCGTAGAGGGTCTCGGCGAACACAGCCAATTTGTTCCAGCCGCGCTCTGGCCCGCCCAGGTCAACAGATAGCTCCGGCAGGGGAAATACCTCTACATTCTCATGTAACCCGACACCATCTTCAGTAAGGCACACAAAGCGAAAGTCTCTGCTCATATTGCGAGCCACCATGGAATACAGGGTATTCACATAGTCAGCGGAATACTTGGTTCCCCACTTCATACAGAGAACATTGACCATTTCTTGTGCTGCCATTGAATTGATTCCGGAGACTATAAACTATTCGGCAACCGGCGCCAGCCAGTCCCGATACTTGTCACTTTTGCCGCGCACCAGATCAAAATAAGCGGCTTGCAAAGTGGTTGCCACAGGCCCGCGCTTTCCAGTACCAATAATGCGACTGTCGTATTCACGAATAGGCACTACCTCTGCCGCTGTGCCTGTGAAAAATGCCTCGTCGGCAATATAGACTTCATCGCGGGAAATACGCTTCTCACGCACTTCTATGCCATGGTCTGCAGCCAGTTTAAATACGGTGTCTCTGGTTAAACCATCAAGACAGGAGGTCAGGTCCGGCGTATAGATAACGCCGTCGCGCACCATAAAGAAGTTCTCCGCACTACCCTCGGATACATAGCCTTCTGGGTCGAGCATAATGGCTTCGTCGCAGCCTGAGTCCAGCGCCTCTCTCAGTGCCAGCATGGAATTAACATAGTTACCGCTGGCCTTGGCTTTTACCATGGTGATATTCACATGGTGTCTGGTGTAGGAGGCGGTGCGTACTTTTAGCCCTGCCTCTAAAGTCTCGGGCGACATATAGGAGGGCCAGTCCCAGGCGGCTATGCCCACATGCACTTTCAGCCCCTCAGCGCGCAGACCCATACCTTCTGAACCCAAAAATACCAGAGGACGAATATAGGCAGCATCTAGGTTGTTGTCGCGAATCACCTGGCGGTGGGCAGCGCAGATTTCTTCCTGGGTAAAAGGAATCTGCATATGCAGAATTTTGGCCGAGTTAAACAGGCGTTTAATATGGTCTTCTAACCGAAAAATACAGGTGCCAGCACTGGCCGTCTCGTAGGCGCGAATACCTTCGAAGACTGCATTTCCATAGTGCAGTGAAGAGGTCAGAAAATGCGTCTGCGCATCTCGCCAATCGACCATTTTTCCGTCCATCCAAATAAAACCATCGCGGTCTGAAAACGACATCGACCTGTTCCTCTCTATAATTAACTTTTAAACAATTTTCGCCACTGTTGAGCCACATGTTCTCGCTCCACCACAAACTCTGACAATGCTATTTCAGCCAGCTGATTGTGCAGCTGGGCGCGATGCCCTGCGGAACGGAATCTCTTGTAGGCGTCTATCAACCTGAGTGCGTCCTGTTCTGAGAACAGCCCGCATTGAGCCAGAGACTCCAGAATGCGGATGGTATCACTCCAGCGGACTAGCTGGGGATGGTCATGGGACCAAGCCAGAACTGCAAATTGAACCATAAATTCAATATCGACGATACCTCCACTGCCTTGCTTCAGGGAGAATTTGCCATCTTTCGCGTCTTTACCCAGATGTTTGCGCATTTTTTCACGCATTTCCCTGACCTCAGCGCTCAGTAGTTGCGTGTCGCGTTTTTGCTGCAGGGTGTTTTTACGCACCAATTCATAGGCTGCTGCCAGTTCAGTATCTCCAGCCACTACACGAGAGCGCACCAGGGCCTGATGCTCCCAGGTCCAGGCGTCCTCGCGCTGATACTTTTCAAAGGCGGCGAGGCTGGACACCAGCATCCCGGAATTGCCCGAGGGGCGCAGACGCATATCTATCTCGTAGGCCATACCTGAGGCTGTAGACGTAGCTAACAAATGAATAATACGCTGACCCAGGCGCATAAAAAATGTGCTGCTATCTATGCTGCGAGGGCCATCGGTTTGGCGTCTGGGATCGCCACTGTGTAAAAACACCAGGTCTAAATCTGATTTGTAGCCCATCTCGATGCCGCCCATTTTACCGTAGGCCACAACAATAAAACCTGGGGTGTGGCTGTTGGTTGCGCCAGCTGTTATCAATGCAGGTAATCCATGGCTAGCCACCAGCTGATCCCAGGCTATATTGACCACATGCTCCACCACTGCCTCGGCAATCCAGGTGAGGTAGTCGCTAACCTGCATTAGGGGCAACATATCTGTGACTTCACAGGCTGCGACGCGCAGGGCGTAAGACCGACAAAAATAGCGAATCACCTCCATCTGCTGCTCCATATCATCACTGGCAATACGCATGGTTTGCTGGCGCAGTTGGTCGCGAAGAAGCTGCTTGTCAGGAGCTGTATACAATGTACGCGAGTCGAGCAGCTCATCGAGCAGTGCCGGGTAGGCCACCAACTCATCGGCAATCCAGCTGCTGCGCTCGCAGAGTATGCATAGCTGCTGCAGTGCCTGGCTGTTTTCTACCAGCAGTGCCAGATAGGCGCTGCGGCGCAGTATCCGCTGCACAAGGCCCAGTACGCGCAAAAACGTTTGCTGATTGTTTTCGAGATCGGCGCAGGCCTCCAGCAACCTTGGCATCAGACTCTCCAGGCGGGTGCGCGGCAGGTTTGCCAGTGCCTGAACTGCGCGGCTCTGGTAGAAATCATCCAGCACAGCTGCCAGCTCCTGGGGCTGCTGATAGCTCAGCTTATGCAGATAGGGCAGTATGTCTGAGGAGCGCAAGTCGGTGGACCAGGACTGTTCAGGACGTAACTCTGAATTGGGGTCGGCAGTCTCAGCAGAATCAGAAATAATCGCCTTAAAGCTATTGCTCACCTGGTGTCGATGAGACTGCAACTGTTCATAGAACTGCTGCCAATCACTTTGCTCCATGAGCCGCGCCAGCCGCTGCTGACCTAAATCATCAATCGGTAGCCGCTGAGTTTGTTTGTCGGCCATACCCTGTAAGGCATGTTCAGTATTGCGCAGAAACTCATAGGCGCTCCATAGACTCTGTTGCTCCGCCCTGTCCAGTACATTGTCCTCAGCCAGCTGGTTTAACACCTGATACAGAGACTGGGTCTGTAGCCGTTTATTGCGGCCACCGCGAATAAGTTGGAAGGTCTGGGCGATAAATTCAACCTCGCGAATACCTCCTGAGCCTAGCTTGATATTGTCCTGCATACCTTTGCGGCTAACTTCGCGGTTGATGCTGCGCTTGGTCTCGCGCAGAGATTCAATGGCGCCGAAATCCAAATATTTGCGGTAGGTAAAGGGCTGCAGCATTTGCTGCAGGGCTTGGGCCTCAGCTGGGTCTCCACTTACCACCCGAGCTTTGACCATGGCGTAGCGCTCCCAGTCGCGACCCTGAGACAGGTAGTATTCCTCCAGCGCATCGAAGTTAAGCACCAGAGCGCCACTCTGACCATAGGGGCGCAGGCGCATATCCACCCGGAATACAAAGCCATCGGCAGTCTGTCGATCTAGGGCGGCGATCAGCTTCTGACCCAGACGAACGAAGAACTCTTGATTGGAGACTGATCTTCTGCCTCCCTGGGTCTCTCCGGACTCAGGGTAGACAAAAATTAGGTCTATATCCGAGGAAATATTTAACTCATAGGCGCCCATTTTACCCATGGCAATAACCAACAGCTGCTGCTCAGTGCCGCTGGATCGGCCTATGGGCACGCCCAGTTCTTCTCTGGTAATAGGGTGCAGGTACTTGAGGGCGATATTGATGCAAGCTTCGGCCAATAATGTGGTGTCTCTGGTGGTGCCGAGCATAGGGGTCTGACGGCTAAAGTCGCGCCAGATAATACGCATCATCTCCCTGCGTCTAAACAGACGCAGCTCGCGGCCCAGATTATCTTCGCAGCAGTTAGCCAGCTGCTCAATCCTAGCCTGCAGCCCGTCCATGTAGTCATTGTCGGAGTAGTTGCGCTGAAGATCACCGCTCTCCACCAGTTGCCGAAAGCTCTGGGGATCGGCTGCGGCCTGCTCAGCAACAAAGTCACTGCAGCCCCAGAGCAGCTTTAACTGGGCGCTAAAGTTATGATTTTCGAGTTGGCTGTGCAGCCACTGGGGATCTGGGTCGACCCTGAGATAATGTTCAAGATGACGCTGATAGGATTTCTCTAGTAATTCTAGTTGCTCTGTATTCATCGTCTCTTTGCTATGGTTGATTTAACTCTCAGGTTCGGGCGTCACACGCATTACCTCCTCAATCGACGTAATACCTTTGATAACCTTTTCCGCGCCAGCTAGGCGCAGCGGCACCATGCCTATTTTAACCGCTGTTGCACGCAGAGATTGTATATCGCTGTTGGCGCCAATAGTTTTTATTAGTGGCTTGCTGAGGGCATTATTTCATAAACACCCTGTCTACCTGAATAGCCGGTATTGCGACATTCCAAACAGCCCCCTGGTTGGTATATTTTGCTTGGCATTGGTAGTTGATGGGACTGCACCAGTTCCTGCCAGGCCTGTTGCTCTGGAGCCACTTCTACGCGGCAACTCACACAGAGGGTACGCAGCAGGCGCTGGGCCATAATTCCATTGACCGTTGCCTTGAGCAGATGGGCCGGTATGCCCAGATCCAGCAGCCGGCTTATGGCGGTGGGGGCATCATTGGTATGCAGAGTGGATAGCACTAGATGCCCGGTCAGCGCGGCCTGGACCGCCATCTCGGCGGTCTCGCGATCACGTATTTCACCCACCATAATAATATCCGGATCCTGGCGCATCAGGGTGCGAATACCTGCGGCAAAATTAAAGTCTATAGCAGGTTGTATCTGACTCTGGTTGAACGCATCGACCACCATTTCGATGGGGTCATCAATAGTACTCACATTGACGGTTTCCTCAGCCAGGCTCTTTAATGTGGAATACAGGGTAGTGGTCTTACCTGAACCGGTGGGGCCTGTGACCAGCACAATCCCATGGGAGCGCAGAGTCATAGCTCGCCAGTGGATATAGTCCTGATCCACCAGACCCAGCTGAGTAAAGTTGCGCAGCAATACCTCTGGATCAAATATGCGCATCACCAGTTTCTCTCCAAAGGCGGTGGGCATGGTAGACAGCCGCAGCTCGACCTCGTTGCCATTGGGCGCTACAGTTTTAATGCGGCCATCCTGGGGGCGGCGCTTTTCCGCTAAGTCCATGCGCCCAAGAATCTTTAGACGGCTGACCATAGCAGTCATTACATTGTCGGGCAGCTCGTACACCAGATGGAGAATACCGTCGATACGAAAGCGTACCTTGCCCTTGTCTCGGCGGGGCTCCAGATGAATATCGCTGGCCCGCTGCTCAAAGGCATACTGCAACAGCCAGTCGACAATATTGACTATGTGTTGGTCCTGGGCATCCGCATTCTTTAATCCGCCCACCTCGAGCAGCTGCTCAAAGTCGGCCATCTGAACGCCGGTCTTGGCCGAGCCAGCACCAAACACAGACTTGGCCAGTGAATAGAACTACAGGCTATATTTTTTGATCTCCTGGGGCTTGGCGAGCACTGGGCGCACGGTTTTTTTCGAGGTCTGCTCCAGGCTTTCAATCCAGCTGAGATCAAAAGGCTCCGAGGTGGCAACCACCAGCTCAGTGGGATGAACCTGTATACAGAGAATGCCGTAGCGCTGGGCATAGGCAAAGGACATCTCTGCGGTAACCACCGGAACATTGATCTTTAACGGGTTAAGAACAACAAACTCTAACTCAACCTTGGTCGCCAACCACTGACAGAGCACCACAATACCCAGCGACTCGCTGGTTTGTGCATGGCTGCACTGTCTGGCGGCGATAATATCCAAGGGATGCAACTGGGCCTCATCTGCTCTGCGCTGCTTGGCGGCAATACTGGTGGCATCGGCCTGAGTTAACAGCCCGTCACGGACTAATTCCTTGAGTAGCCAGCCAAGATGCAGCCTTTCGCCGCGAGTTTTGAGTTGATGCATAGTTGATCTCCATTTGTATCACTGTCCTTTAACATTAGTATGAATCAGCGCTATCCGCCCAGCATCCGTAACTCCAGGGCTGTATACCGGCCGGCTCATGCTATAATCGCGGAATGAAATCAAACGGCTATGTAGAGTTCTTTCGCCAGACCTCACCCTATATCCATGCCCACAGAGGCAAGACCTTTGTCATTGCATTTGGCGGTGATGCGGTTTTGCATGGCAACTTCCACAGTACTGTGCACGATATAGCCCTGCTGCAGAGTCTGGGTATTCGCGTGGTTTTAGTGCACGGTGCGCGCCCGCAGACCGAGCAGCGCATTGCCCTGAGTGGTCTTGAAAGCGAATTTAGCCATGGTTTGCGAGTTACCCATAGCCATGCCATACAGTGTGTCAAAGAAGCGGTGGGAGCCACCAGGCTGCAGATCGAATCGGAGCTGTCGATGGGCCTGCCTAATTCGCCTATGCATGGTGCAGCTATCCGAGTTATAGGCGGCAACTTTATTACCGCCAAACCTGTAGGCGTGCGCGATGGTATCGACTTCCAGCGCACCGGCGAAGTCCGTCGCGTCGATGGCGTGGCGATTGATTCCCAGCTACAGCAGGGCTCTCTGGTATTGATTTCACCTATTGGTTTCTCACCCACAGGCGAAGCCTTCAATCTCAGCTATCAGGATTTAGCCTCGCAGGTTGCGGTGGCACTGAATGCCGAAAAACTGATTCTTCTCAATCAGGCCAGAGGCGTTGTGCGAGATAACAGCCTGGTGCGCGCACTGTCACTGCCGGAACTCGAAAGCATCAGGCAGGCGTCTACCGATGATGCCGAACAGCAGATGTTGGGCGCGGCCTATCAGGCCTGTGGCAACGGCGTCGATAGGGTGCATCTGGTGAGTTGCGCCGAAGATGGCAGCTTGCTGACAGAATTATTTACCCGCGATGGCAGCGGCACTCTGGTGATGAAAGATCACTCAGAAGTCATTCGCCCAGCGACCATTGATGATGTGGGCGGTATTATTGAACTGATAGCACCACTGGAAGAACAGCAGGTGCTGGTTAAACGCTCCCGCGAGTTACTGGAAACTGAGATTTCTCGCTTTATGCTGGTAGTGCATCCAGAGGGTGTGCTGTTAGGCTGTGCCGCACTCTATCCAACCGCAGATAACCATGTGGGCGAGCTGGCCTGTGTGGCCACTCACCCGGAGTTTCATGATCAGGGCATAGCAACCAGGCTCTTTGATACCATTGTGCAGGATGCCAAAAAGAAGGGTTTAACCCAGCTATTTGTACTTACTACCCAAACCGCTCACTGGTTTTTGGAGCGAGGCTTTGTGGAAGCGCAGGTCGCCGACCTTCCCGCGCAAAAACAGTCTCTGTATAATTATCAGCGCAACTCAAGAATTTTTAGCAAAGCTATTTAACAAGAGAATCACCATGCCCAAGTATCGCTCTCACACTACAACCCAAGGTCGCAACATGGCCGGCGCCCGTGCCCTATGGCGCGCCACGGGCATGAAAGACGACGACTTTAACAAGCCGATGATTGCCATTGCCAACTCCTACACCCAGTTTGTGCCCGGCCATGTGCATCTAAAAGATATGGGTGACCTGGTTGCAGCTGAGATTGCCAAAGTGGGCGGTATTGCCCGGGAGTTTCATACTATTGCGGTGGATGACGGCATTGCCATGGGCCACGACGGTATGCTCTATTCTCTGCCATCGCGGGATATTATCGCTGACTCTGTGGAATATATGGTCAATGCCCACTGTGCCGATGCACTGGTATGTATTTCCAACTGCGACAAGATTACTCCCGGAATGTTAATGGCGGCTATGCGCCTTAATATCCCGGTTATCTTCGTCTCCGGTGGCCCCATGGAAGCAGGCAAGACAAAGCTGGCCGATCATAAGCTTGATCTGGTGGATGCTATGGTGATTGCGGTAGACGATAAAGCCAGTGACGAGAAAGTCGCCGAATACGAGCGCTCGGCCTGTCCGACCTGTGGGTCTTGCTCCGGGATGTTTACCGCCAACTCAATGAACTGCCTAACTGAGGCCCTGGGTCTTTCACTGCCTGGCAATGGCACCGTCCTGGCAACTCATTCCGATCGCCGCGAGCTATTTCAGGAAGCGGGCCGCACTATAGTCAAGATGGCCCGCCAGCATTATGAGCAGGATGACTACTCTGTGCTGCCGCGCTCAATCGCCAACTTTAAGGCCTTTGAAAACGCTATGACATTGGATATCTGCATGGGCGGATCAACCAATACTATTCTGCATCTGCTGGCTGCGGTTCAGGAAGCCGGCATCGAATTTGATATGGCGGATATTGATCGCCTGTCGCGGGTGGTGCCGCAGCTGTGCAAAGTGGCCCCCAGTACGCCAGAGTACCATGTTGAAGATGTGCACCGCGCCGGTGGCATTATGGGTATTCTCGCTGAGTTGAATCGCGCCGGGTTAATTCATGGCGATCTGCCAACCGTACATTCGTCCAGTCTGCAAGAGGCATTGGATAAATGGGATATTGTCAGCGGCCATGTTAGCGAAGAGGTTAAGACTTTTTATAAGGCAGGTCCTGCGGGCATACCCACCCAGACTGCCTTTAGCCAGAGCACCAGATGGCCCTCTCTGGATGCAGATCGCGAGCACGGCTGTATTCGCAATCTTGAGAATGCCTTCAGTCTAGAGGGTGGGCTTGCGGTATTAACCGGCAATCTGGCGCCAGATGGCTGTGTGGTCAAAACCTCTGGTGTGGATGAGTCGATCCATGTCTTTGAGGGACCTGCATTTATCACTGAAAGTCAGGACGAGGCCGTAGCCTGCATTCTCAATGACCAGGTCAAAGCCGGTGATGTGGTGATTGTTCGCTACGAGGGCCCGCGCGGCGGACCAGGCATGCAGGAGATGCTCTATCCGACCAGCTATATTAAATCCAAGGATCTGGGCAAGGCCTGTGCTCTTATTACTGATGGCCGCTTCTCTGGAGGCACCTCTGGGCTATCCATTGGACATGTTTCACCAGAGGCCGGGGCTGGCGGCAATATTGGCTTGGTGCGCCCGGGCGATACCATCCGCATTGATATTCCCGCACGCAGCATAGATGTACTGATCTCTGACGCAGAGCTTGAGGCTCGCCGTGCAGAGCAGGATAAGCTGGGCTGGAAGCCGGTTGAAGATCGCCCGCGCAAGGTAACCGCATCACTTAGAGCCTATGCCAAGCTGGCCACCAGTGCCGACAAAGGTGCAGTGCGAGATTTATCTCAGCTTTAAAACCCTGAGCTAATCTGTCAGACAAAAAAAAGCCCAGCATAATAATGCTGGGCTTTTTTGTTTTTTGAGCGCTTAAGCCTTACTGCAGCTTGGTACCTTGGCGCCCACATCGCGGAGCTTGCTAAGTCGAGTGCCCTCGGTATCCGCGTAGCGGATCCACTGCTGAGGATATTTCTTACTCTTCTTGTCTTTAGCCGCCTTGAGTGACTTTTGGAAAGCCTTGATCGCATCTTTATAACAGTGCAGATTGATCAGGGCATTACCCATCACCAGATAGTTTGCGTCTGGGCGTTTGACACCGCCCTTCTTCGCCGCACGCTGAGATGCGCGATAAGCTTCTTTGTCGCGGCCCAGGTCCAGATAAATACCTGCCAGACGTGACTGCAAATTACCTGTGTCCGAGTACTTTGAAGCACTTTCCAGCGCATTGAGCGCTCGCTTCAGGTCTTTTGACTGATACCAGGCAGTACCCAGAACCTCGAGGTTCTTAGCATTGCGCTCAATAATTTCGTCGTTGATACCCTTCTCGATAATTCGTGCTGCACGGTAGGGAACTTCAGCCCCCAGGAACATGTAGGCCATACTCATAACCTGGCTCTCTTTATCGAACTGGTTATTCATATACACCACTTCGGTGGCAACCAGGCGATCAT
>Ga0115560_1000274_pt1 | contig 40101 bp, 49 predicted proteins | sample COGITO_mtgs_1105_5_FD_87278 | JGI IMG/M metagenome (GOLD analysis project Ga0115560, IMG submission 87278) | Pelagic marine microbial communities from North Sea - COGITO_mtgs_110509 | ecosystem: Environmental > Aquatic > Marine > Epipelagic | place: Germany:Helgoland, sampling site Kabeltonne... | reverse complement strand
TATTTAATACACCCGAAAGTTCTGCTAATTTAGGCCATTTATAACCACCATATTTTGAACCATACCCAGTTTTTTTTATTTTACAGAATTCAACGGTTGATTTCATAGTACAAAAACTGCGGGCTAAGGCTATAGTTTTACTATGTCTTTTATGTAGAAGTGTAGAGATATCAAATTCTATATTGTGTCCGATAATGACAGTATTGTTATCAATACAGTTTTTAATTGCCTGAATACACGACGCTATCGAGACGCCTTCTTTATTCACAAAATCTACATCCCATGGACATTCCCCGATTGACCCCCCCCATTGTATTTTCTTAACACCCTTTATAAATTCCGAATATGAATTCAAAAGATTTCCATCACAATCCAGATGTTGAAAGGATACTTGAATTGGCGTTTGTGACGGTGGGCGGAATGTTCCGATACCATTCGTTTCTATATCAAGAACAAGATAGTTAGTCATTTTAATAAAATAAAATATATACTTTGTTAAGTCAAATTTTTATTTATATTTTCATAATTTTCTATGTGGAATACAACTATTTTTAAACATAATCTATTCTATATATAATTGGAGAGTAACGATATTAAAGTTTCTTAAATTAAATACTGTTTAGTTCACCAATATATTTTATATTAAACTATCAAAGGTGGTATATAAAATATAAATTTGATTATTTTAACTTAAATATAAGTCACGATATAAAATATATAATGTCAAAAGTAGAAGGATTATCTGTTGGTATTGATTTGGGAACTACTTATTCTTGCGTTGGCTGTTGGCAACATGGACAAGTAGAGATTATTTCGAATGAAATGGGTTATAGGACTACTCCGTCATATGTAGCCTTCACCGATGAAGGTGAAAGGCTTATTGGTGAATCCGCCAAAAGTCAAGTTTCGATTAATCCAGTAAACACGGTATTTGATGCTAAACGACTAATTGGGCGTAGTTTTGATGATGCAGCAGTTCAGAAAGATATGAAAACTTGGCCCTTTAAAGTAATAAGTAAAAATAATATGCCTTTGATTCAAGTTACTCATAATGGCGAAGAGAAAACATTTAGACCGGAAGAAATCTCTAGCATGGTTCTTATTAAAATGAAGGAAATTGCTGAGAATTATTTAGGCAACGAGGTTAAAAACGCAATCATTACTGTCCCCGCATACTTTAATGATTCACAGCGGGCTTCGACTATGGATGCTGGTAAAATTGCAGGACTTAATGTCATGAGAATTATAAATGAACCTACAGCAGCCGCTATAGCATACGGACTTACTAAGAAAGATGATGAAGAACGCAACGTACTTATTTTTGACCTGGGGGGTGGTACATTTGATGTATCTCTGCTTTCTATAGACGAGGGTATTTTCGAAGTAACGGCTACCGCTGGAGATACTCATTTGGGAGGAGAAGATTTTGATTCTAATATGGTAAATTATTTTGCTAAAGAATTTAAAAAGAAAACCCGAGGGAAGGATTTAACTAAGAACCCCCGTTCTTTACAGCGGCTCCGGACGTCGTGTGAAAGGGCAAAGCGCACCCTTTCCACAGCAACAACGGCGTTTATCGAAATAGATGCTTTGTTCGATGGTGTAGATTTTAATTCCTCCATTTCAAGGGCAAAGTTTGAGGAAATTAATATGGCTCTGTTTAAAAAAACTCTGGACCCCGTGGATAAAGTTATTAAGGATGCTAAAATCTCTAAGCGCTCTGTCGACGATATTGTGTTGGTAGGTGGATCTACCAGAATTCCTAAAGTGCGAGAATTACTAAGTAATTATTTTAATGGCAAAGAACTATGCGATAGCATTAATCCAGACGAGGCAGTCGCCTATGGTGCAACAGTCCAAGCTGCTATTCTTTCTGGGATTAAAGATGAAAAAATTAATGATGTAGTTTTGCTAGACGTTGTTCCTCTTTCGTTGGGACTTGAAACCGCTGGTGGAGTAATGACTACACTTATCCCACGAAATACCACAAAGCCTACTAAAAAGGAACAAACCTTTTCGACTTATGCCGACAATCAACCAGGTGTCCTCATTCAGGTTTATGAGGGAGAGCGAACTCTGACACGCGATAACAACCTTTTGGGTAAATTTACTCTTCAAGGTATTCCACCTATGCCTCGCGGAGTTCCTCAGATTGTTGTGACATACGATATTGATGCGGATGGAATTCTTAATGTTTCTGCTAAAGAAACTTCAACTGGAAAGGATGAGAACATTAGAATTACGAATGATGGAAATCGGTTGTCTGCTGCAGAAATTGAAAGGATGATACGGGAAGCCGAAGAAAATAAAGAAAAAGATGAGCAGATTAAAAAACAAATCGAAGCGAAGAGTAAACTAGAAAATTATTTATACAGCGTTAAAGGTTCGCTTAATGATGAAAGTCTGGCTGAAAAATTCTCAGAAGAGGATAAGACGCTAATTACCGAAACGGTCGAAGAAAATATGAATTGGTTAAATACCAATCAATCGGCTGAGGTGGAGGAGTATGAGTCTAGATATACAGAGGCAAGTAATAAGATTTCACCAATTATGAGTAAACTTGGTGGTGGAGGGGCTCCTGGTGGAATGCCCGGTGGAATGCCCGGTGGAATGCCAGGTGGAATGCCCGACATGTCTAATATGACCCCCGAACAAAAAGCTCAAATGGAGGAGCTTATGAAGAATATGGCTGCTGGTGGCGGGATGCCTGGTGGGATGCCAGACGGACCAGGTGCCGGCCCAACAAGCGAGCCAGTAAATGAACCAAGTATAGAAGAGGTAGATTAAGATACTACCATTAAATCACCCAATAATAGTTTTTTTTATATTTGTTTATAATAAATATGAAAATAAATTTGTGCAAACCTCTTTTAGTCTATGTAATATACTATTTAATAAGTTTTATTTCAGGGTTTATATTATTCCCGGACATTAAGAAGGTATTATCAATAAAATATCTCATTTCCACGTCTATTACATTTACTCTGCATTGTTTAGTGTTATACTTTTTATGTTCAAAAAAATATATTAAAACCGCTTGGGTGATAGCCATAATACCCATCATATTAGGGATTGTGGTCACTATATTAGCACTCAGTCTTAAATTAGCTAGTTCAAAAAAACAAACAGAAAATAATGAATGAACCTCTCTATATCGTTCATTTTATATCTGTCCTTGAAACTCATATCTCCCACCGTCATCATGCCAGTTTTCTTCCTCATCTTCAACGTCTTCCACTAAATAATTATTTTTAAAACTATTAATTTCATCAGCCATCATTTTAATTTTTTGTTCTAATTCAGTAAAATGATCGGTATTTTTAAAATTATTTTTTGTATTTACGCGTTTAGTTAGAATAACTAATATTAAGATAATATAATTGAAAAGGTCCATTTTTATCTAATGAAAATAAATAAATTTATTTATCAAATTAATAATTTAATTTAATAATTATAAAAAATACTTTGATTTCAGAAAAAAATTCATCTTATTTATTATAAATAATTATCTCTTTAAATATAAATGGTATATAGAAAAATTAAAGTTGGAGTTTTAATACGAGCCCCATATATTTATAGAACAAAAACGGACGGCGATGACCACTATTCGGGATTTTTATTTGAAGTATGGCAGTTAATAGCCAAACAAAATAAATTAACGAGTGTATATACTACTATAGAGGGGTCAAATTATTCTAAGATTATGAGAGAACAGGGTGATAAATTTGATATTATTATAGGGAATATATCTAATAGCGTAGCCAGATACAATTATGTAAATTTTTCTTACCCAATTAAAATTAATAAGATAGGTATTATGAGAAAGAAAAAATTTAAAACCATATCTTTTTTATTAAAGTTTGTAAAAAATTTAACCATCCCACTTATAATATTAGTAACCACAGGTATTGTTCTTGGATTAGTATTGTGGTATATGGACCCAGATAGAACCTTTATCGAAAATGAGATGGGTAAAAAACTTACTTCTGGTTGGCGAAAACCTTTATTGAGCACCGTAGCATCTATGTTTGGTGAAATGGGGGGAGTTGTCGAAAGATCCGATTTATCTTTTTATAGTATATCGGCCATTTTAATAATTATGATAATCTCTTATTTTTCTACTATTTATTTCCAAGCGATGACCATCGGGGATATGATTAGTTTTGATAATGATTCCATAATAGATTCTAAGGGTATAAAGAATGTAACTATACTTACTATTAAAGGAACAGCGTTAGCTAAAGTTGTTAAAAGTGCTGGGGCCAAAATTGAATTTACAAAGGCTAAGAATGTTTCGGAGTTTATAACTTATTATAGAGAAAATATCGATAAATATGATGGTCTATTACTCGATTACGATACTATGTTAAATATAGAGAAAAAACACCCCGATCTAGTAATAGACCCTCATATCTTTGGTTACGACGATATACAATTCGCGGTATCAAAAAACAATTTCCAATTATTAAGTAAAATTAATCAATCAATATTAGAATTACAAAGTTCTTTAAAAATTAAGCATATTTGTGCTAAATATGTAGGAACCGACCCAGCCCAATGTGTCATTTAAAATATTTTAATATTTTAATATTATAATGAAAATAATTTTATTTATTATAATGTTAGTAATAATTTTACTATATAACCGTAAAAGATATTATAAATTTTTACCGACTATACCTCTTTATCCGGATAATATAAAGGAGTCATTAAAAGTACTGCATATTTCTAAATCCAGAAATCACCAGGATGATTTTTTTTTTAAATTAACGGACTCATCAGTAGTATTCGCGTTTAAACCATATGTAAAGGAAACCCATAATGAACTTACCAAAATAATTCTTAGTATAAATAAAATAATCTTTTTTTTTAAATATTTATTTAATAGAGCAAGGCCAGAACAAATAAATAAAGAAATAAATTTGCTAGACTCTAAAACAGCCGCTACTCCGGCTTTTCCCGCCGGACACGCGATGCAGGCCTATTATTTAGCGAAAATACTTACTAAAAGATATCCAAATAAAAAAAGCATATTTACTAAATTAGCAAAAGACTGTGATGATGTAAGGGTAAAGGCGGGTATTCATTATCCTAGTGATGGGAAATTTTCAAAATTTTTAGTTAAATTCCTGTAGAACCAAAGCCACCGTTTCCCCGTTCTGTGTCATCTAAATTATCTACAAATCTTACAGAAAACGGAGAAAGGTCTGGTGAACAAATTTGAACAAGCCTTACGCCTTTTTTAATTTCATATGTATATTTCTCAGTCTGGTTTATATCTGGATTAATAGCGTCTTTAATAAAATGGTCTACATTTGGATAATTTGTTAGGGGTATTTTAATTTCTCCCCGATAATTCATATCTATTATCCCTACACTATTAGCGAGCCTTAGCGGTGTTTTATAGATACTTGATCTGGGATACATATAATATCCAACATCAACTTGCTTATTGTCGTTGTTAATCATTTTGCACCGAACACCTGTTCCAACTAATTTTGTTTCTCCTGGTTTAATAGTAATATTTTCTTTAATGAATAGGTCTAATCCCGAATCTTTCCCGTCTAAAATAGCGACGACTCTGTCATTTTTATAAACAAGTGCCGAATCATCGGAACTGTTGATTATTTTATCATATATATAATTATTCTCCGGGAGGATTAATAAAGTATATTTAGGCATTTTAAATATAAAAATAATATTATATTTATAATCAAATTTATTAAATTATTACTAATGTAAATATTCACGTCGATAACGTTCTATTAATCTTTTTATTAGTAAAAAGAAAAAATAGTAACGCATCTTCTATATGGGGGAATATATAATCAACTCCAACAGGCTTACTTTTATAGTCTCCAATTAAAATAGTATTCCACCCAAAGTGTTTTTTAGAAGTTTGTAGATTTTCAATTGTATCTTCGAAAAAGTATACAGAGTCCTTTATAGGGCATATGTTAAATTGATTAATAGCCCTTTCATATGTTTGAAGATCAGGTTTTAGTAAATTATCCATTTTATCCCGTGCCATAATTTTTTTATCAGGGAAAAACTTATTAATATCCATTTTGTTTAATACAAAATCAGCATGACTACTATTCCCGTTTGTAAATAAATAATAATCCTTTTTTAATTCGGATAGTAAATGTTTTAAAAAAGGTTTTTTAAAAAAAGAATCGTAATACATGTGGGTGTTTATAGCATTTATATTGTCGCGTCTATTATATAACGTATAATCTAAATCAAAAATAAATTTATCCATTTTAATATAGAGATATTTTATTTTAAATTTGATAATTATAATTAATATCTGTTTTTATTAATATTACAATGGAAACCTCTACATCAGAACCGCTTCTAGCACCACAGGATAACCGCTTTACTCTTTTCCCTATTAAACACGATGATATATGGAAAATGTATAAACAAGCAGAGGCCAGCTTTTGGACCGCCGAAGAAATGGATTTGGCAAAAGACAAAAATGATTGGGACGATAAGCTTAATGACAACGAGCGACATTTCATTAAAAATATATTAGCTTTTTTCGCTGGTTCAGACGGAATCGTTGGTGAAAATTTGTTAGAAAACTTTTCAACCGAAATTCAAATACCCGAAGTTCGCTGTTTTTATGGTTTTCAAATAGCTATTGAGAACATCCACGCAGAAGTATATTCGCTATTGATTGAAAAATTTATTACCGACAAAGTTGAAAAAGAACGATTATTTAATGCTATAACCGAAATTCCATGTATTAAACAAAAAGCAGACTGGGCATTAAAATGGTTTTCACGAGAACGCACTTTTGCCGAAAGATTAGTAGCATTCGCTGTAGTAGAAGGAATATTCTTTTCAGGGTCGTTTTGTGCTATATTTTGGCTTAAGAAGAGAGGTCTAATGCCTGGGCTAACCTTCAGTAATGAATTAATTAGTAGAGACGAAGGTATGCATACGGATTTCGCAATTCTCCTATATTCCAAGTTGAATAATAAACTGAGTAGGGATAGAATTGTCGAAATCATTTCTAATGCAGTTTCGATTGAAAAAAAATTTATTAATGATTCTATTTCGTGTTCTATGATTGGTATGAATACTGTTCTAATGGACCAATATATTGAATATGTTGCGGATAGATTAGTATATCAATTAGGATATGAAAAAATATATAATAGCGAAAATCCTTTTGATTTCATGCAGCTTATTTCCATGGAAAATAAAACAAACTTTTTTGAGAAAAGGGTTGGTGAATATAGTTTAGCCAACGTAAATGTTGATGGTGGAACTGAAGATATTGGAGAAATGAACTTTGATTCTGTATTTTAAATTATATAAATATAATATAATGCATCTAAAATATATAGTAGCATCGATATTATTACTTTTAATCGATACGATATGGATATCTATAATTAAAACGAAATTTGGCAATATGATAAGACATATCCAAGGAGAAGAAATGACCATAAATGTAGCATCCGTCGCATTCGCTTATATGTCCCTAGTAATATTATATAATTATTTTATTTTGAAAGATAATAAGAGTATTTTTGACGCATTTATATTAGGGTGTTTGGCATACGCCGTATACGAATTTACAAATAAAGCCGTTATTAAAAATTGGTCGAGTCAAATCGTTTTATTCGATACATTATGGGGTGGTATCTTATTTGCAACAGTAACCATAATTATAAAATTTTTGAAAAATAAAAATCTTTTATAATATAAATAATGTCATCTAAACTTTCTGAAATAAAAAAATTATCTTCCGGGGCCGTAATTGTAGCTCTATTAACTGCTATTATAGGGCACGTAATTATACTGTTTGTTGGTAAATACTTATGGAATAAAACTTTAGTAAAATATGTCACTTTTGTAAAACCTTTAGAAAGTGTCTTAGATTTATTTGCGATCGCTATAATAATTAAAATATTATTAGTTTAAGCTTTTTAACGCCACGTATCGGCAGTATCAGATGAATTACCCCAAAATGACCCCCCAGAGGCATCACTCCTCCCCCCAATAAATGTTGTATTATTTTTCCAAGATTTATTTTTTTCCGAGACGATATCGGTTTTCCAAATGTTAAATTTATTTGGAACATCGCCACCCCTTGACCATGTTTTATTATCACGAGAGAGTGTGGGCGATTGCCCCTCACCGGCTTCTGCTTTCGACCCCCTTTCCCACGGACCACTCCTGCTTTCCGAACTTCCTTGACTTACATAAGTATCGTCATCGATTAATTTAGCACCCCTTTCCCACGGACCACTTCTGCTTTCTTCGATTTCTTGACTTGCATGAGTATTATCTCCTATTAATTTACTCCCCCTACCCCATTCTTCGGTAGAACTGGTTTCTAATGTATCCGAAGAATGCCATTTTTTAAAACCATTGGTATTTTCGTTTTTTATAGAAGACGGTGAGTCTCTCCAATTCTGTTCGTAGGGTTTTGGCTGATAAGACCCATCGTCATCTTTTTTCGGTTCTTTTGGTAGTTGAACAACCGAATTATCCGAGAATAACGTTTTCAGTAAATTTAAACTTTCGCTATTTGATGATTTAGACTTCTTTCTTCTGCGATTTTTACCCATTTTAATGAATTATATTAATTTTACCAAATGGCCTTAATATTAAATCAAATTTTTATTTTTATAAATTCAACTACAATATTTATTTCTCTGTTTATTAATAATGGGCGTAATAAATATTTGCTTAATATTTACATTTTTATGTATAATATTGCTTGGTTATATCCTTTTAACCCAAATACATATAAAAAATAATAAAGACGTTTTATTAGAAAAATTTTTTAATAACAGCACTAATTATAGTAATTTTACTAATGAAAATAAAAACTTAGATAATATATTAAATTCTTTTTCAGGATTGGCTTCTGGTCCGGTAAATAATATTTCCAATATCGTAGAGAGTTATATAGAAAGTCAAAATAATATGAGCTCGTTGTTAAAAGAAGAAATTGAAATAGTTATTAATAATATATTAAGTTCCATTAATTCAACTCATCAAACTAAATATAGATTATTAAGTATCGAAAGGGCGAAAGTAGAAAAAAATTTGTTCAAGGATTATCAAGTAACGACTGTATTTTTTATCTCTGAATTAGATAAATATTCCACTCGCAAGGTAATGATACAATATAAGAAATGTTCGCAATGCTCAAAACAGGGCAGTATAGAAACGACTAAACAGCGAAATGTATGCGAGGGGAAATGCGCTGATGAATTTAATAACAAAAAATATATACACTTGAGCTATATAAAGGCCGTACAAAGCACGCCAATTGATAAAAATACCTTTAGCAATATAGTATCTAAAGATGTGGTCACAGAAGATATTTCATATGACCAGCAATTTAATATTTTAAAAAAAAGGTGCTGTGGGAAAGGAGCTAATAAATCAATTACATTGCAATCTCCTAGTGAATTTAAGTTACAAAAATTAGAACTGGATAATAAATGTTCTATCAAAAATTTACCCAAACATATATCCGCTCCCTTTGAAAACCCTTCTATGTTTTCTCTGTGATGATTAATTTAATATTAAAATTTGATTAATAAAAATAAGTATATAATTTTATTAATGGAATTCGAAGAATTATTAGATAAAGTAGTTAAATTTAATAATAAAAATATAGTAAATACAGTCCTTCCTCATCCGAAATTTATAGATAAATCAAAGGGGAATCGGTATGAATTAGACCAATTTAATTGGACGATGCAGAAAAGGAATTATTTCCAAAATTTAAGAAATGAAATAAAGGGGTTTAAAAAAAAAGAGTATATTTCTGTTAATTCTCTGGATGAGGTTCAGGATATGATGTTAAAAAATGCATTATCTCAAAAATGGACTCAATTAGAAAAACACCATAAATTAAAACAGATAAGCGAATATTTAACCAGTCTTGACATAGATAAGAAAAAAATGAAAGATGTAAAAATCTATATTTATGGGGAATTTAACAAAGGGAGTCTAAAAAGTAGTAAATCAGTTAATTACAACCAAGAAGAATGTAAAATTATGGAAATCCCTTTGTTGGTAAAATATATCAACACTTTAAACAAATTATAAAAATTATTTATAGATTTTTTTATCTAAATAGTTATCTATGGGAAATAACGAAAGTATACAATCACCCTCGCCCGATATTGAGTTAGACAACGACTTATATCAAAGCGATAAAAATAAATTTTATGAAAAACGATATAATTTAGTACCTTCATTTAAAAATAATACCTATGATATTATTGATAGAAAATTTCCAAAATTTAATATGGACAACGAGTTACCGGATTTTGTAGATTTACGGAAAAGTTTCCCCGACATAATTCAAGTAGAATCATTACCATTCAACCCTATTGCGTGTGTATCTTATCTTCTAGAATATTCTATGCTTAAAAATGGGTTGTTGGTATTTCCACCATCACTCCTATTTATATACAAGCATTGTAAATTTTACCAAGATATACATGATTTAATTAGTTTTGAAACTATTTTTAAAGCAATTCGTTCTAAGGGATTTTGTATAGAAAATGAATTTAGAACAAATAAATATAATTTAATTAATAAAGAGGTTTCAGAGGAGTTATTAGAAAAAGCACAACCATATAAATTTATTAAAGTATATCATGTTGTTAACAATATTGACATTATTAAGCGGGTGTTATATAACAAATACCCTATATTAGTTGGGTTCTCTCTATATTATAAACTTACCAAAGTAGGAAATAGTATGTGGACGCCAAATGAAAATATAGAATCAAATATCGGCGGTGTCGGCGGTGTTTTAGTGGGATATATAGAGGATAGAGAGGTATTCATAATGGCTCAAACATATGGTAATAATTTTGGACAAAATGGATATATATTAATTCCATATAACTATATAACTAATAAACAGTACACGTTTGAAATGTATGTTTTGGACTTAGATAAAAAAAGAATCGAAGGTTATTTAAGTCAGGTCCAACCATTAACAACTGAGAGAACCACCGAAGATGATACCGAATCAATAGGGTTTTTATCAAATCTATTCCGTTAATATATTAAAAAAAATATGATTGTTTTTATTTTAAATTAAAGATAATTATATCCTCTAAGTTAATATGTCGACTAATATAGATATATGGGATTGCTTTGATTCGTTTGAACAAAGTACACCCCAGAAACCAATTGATAAAAACGTGGTTCTGGCGAAGTATATGTGTAAAGAATGTAATTCATATAAACTAATCTATAATGATGGGCAATATTCTTGTTCTGAATGTGGTATAATGCAGGAAAAAATACTTTCCCAGGAAGCAGAGTATAGATTTTATGGAGCCAGCGATTCGAGGGGTTCTAACCCAGAAAGAGTTGGAATGCCAACAAATTCATTATTACCTATATCGTCGATGGGTTCGTTAATCCAAAGAAGACACTACGATACCGTTGGTATTAAAAGAATGATTCAATATAATAATTGGAACCAAATGCCTTATAAAGAAAGAAGTCTTTATAAAATATGCTGCAAAATTACCGCAAAGGGTAAATCGGCTGGATTACCGAAAATTATTACCGAAAGAGCTAAGGAATTATATAGTATTGTTAAAAAGGTAAATATATCACGAGGTGATAATCGCGCGGGGCTTATTGCTTCTTGTGTTTGGCACGCATGTAAAGATATGGGAGTGCCACGAAGTTCAGCTGAAGTGGCTGCTATATTTGGTATAAAGCAAGCAGATATGACAAGAGGTATTAAATATTTTAGAGAAAACTGGCGACTTGCTAATAAACAGGACGAGCAACAAATATGTTTAGATTCAAGTAATCCTATTAATTTTATTGAGCGTTACTGTTCTCCTCTTGGAGTATGTGCTAAAATTAAACATATTGTTGAATTTGTTTCTATCAAATCTATTTTAAAAGGTATAGTAGATGATAATACAGCTCCCTCTATAGCAGCAGGCGCAATATTTTTAACATGTAATTTATGTAATAAAAATATTACTAAAAAGGATGTAGCTAGAGCTTGTAAAATTTCCGAAGTCACTATCTCTAAATGTTATAAAAAATTACACACTTATCGATTGGAGCTTTTCCCCAAGAGTGTTTTAAAACATTATAATATTACTTAAGGCCTTATGCTCTCAGCTAACAAGAGCTCGTGCTTAACTTTTAATTCCTTTTTTAATGTTTCAAATAAGGATTTAATATTACCAATATAGGCTCTTTCAGTTTCATATTGATAATCTACCTGTCCATCTGCGTTTTTGGTTTTCCCCGAAATATCGATTATTATAGACTCCATATTAGCTATCTGTGATTGTAAACTACCACTTAAATCCAAGCATAATTTATCAGTTATTTTAAATGGATAGGTGCCTGTTGGGTATAAACGTTTTTTTTCCACTAATAAAATATTTTTTAATTCATCGCGGCTTATTCCGCTACCGCTTATATGAATATACCCACTAGAATCTATGTTTCCGCTAGAATCTCTGCAAAACAATTTAATTGGTTTATCTGGTCCTATTAATTTTTGGATTGTTTGAATAGTAAAGTTAAATAAAGGTTTAATATAAGCGTTTACATTGGGGTCTGTATCTGCTACATCTATTAATACTCCTATGTCAACTCCATCTTTAGCAAATGAATTTACCGCATCAATAATGTTCTTTCCGCTAATATTTTTTTGAACATGGTCCTTTAATTGTTTAATGAATTCATTATTTTTATAAAAATTACTAAATACTTCCTCATTTATATCCGCACCTATCACTTCATCCTCGACTGCCGTTTGAACAACAATTTCATTATAAATAACATCCTTAGGCTTATTTTTAGCCTCCTCTTCATACGTTTGTTGGTCAGCCCCACCTTTCATAGAAACGGTTTCGTTTTTAATTAAATAATTATAATAACTTTGTAAAATTCCAGACCCAGATTTACCAAAGATAGATACTTTTTTCCCTGTCATTGGATTAACAATTTTATTGTAGAACATACTTATATACTATATATATAATATATTATTTTTCACACCATTTTATTGTAAAAACAATCTTTCAGATATTTACGATAAGTGAAATAAATCTCTACAGGCATTTCACTTCGATCTTTCCAGAAAATAACTTTACTTTCATTCTTAAAGATAATTGGATTGAAAAACTTGTCTGTATTTATAAGGGCATTTTTTATTAATTCTGCTGTTTTTGATTTAAATGCCCTATTTGGTCGACCAAATTCTAAAATATAATTTAAGATATCGCTATTGTATTTTGTTAAAATAAAAATTTTATTTATATTCATTTATATAATTATATTCTTTCTACTTTAAGTCGATTAATACCAAATATATGAACGGGTAAATTAAGATTATCTCTAATTTCTTTTGAAATCATTCTTACATAAAACCCACTAGAAACTTTAATTTCATAAGGTATTAGAATGACTTTTTCCATACTGACGCCATCCCAACCACTCGTAATTTCTTTAATATTAAATCTTTCTTTATCGGTTATCGAATTAAGGCGATATTTAACCATATCAAGATACCCTGTATAATTCAATTCTATAATATCCGTTGTCTGTCTTAAGGATATAACCTTTACTGGTTTTGAAGGTAAGTCGCTTTCTTCTAAAATACCTTTTTTGTGCCAATACCAAAGAGGTCTTTTTTTACCTGGTCCCTTATTAATTTTTTTAGCAGAAATAGGATGATATTTTTGGGTAGTTTGGTTAATGATACACGTATTCATAAAGCTTTTAATTGACTCTATATTATTCTTCACCGAAGTATCTATATTCGTGATTCGTCCCATAATATCATCACTGTCGGTTGAAATACCCAACGCGATGAAAAACTCATAAGTCTTATTACTTTGTAAATACTTTGGCATCATTTTTGTATCTTCACCAAATAAAACCTTTGTTACACCACAAGCTTGGGGGTCTAATTTACCACATATAGCAACTTTAACGTCGTCAGCAATACCCTTTTCACACCGTATCCTATCTGCAAATTCTTTAGTTGTTTCACCAACATATTTACGGACCAACATTATAAATCTATTATAAAAAATCATACTTCCTTAACAATCAAATTTTTATGAATTAGGGTAAGTTTCTAAAAACTTTTCAACTCGGTCGTAGATAATAATATTACTGACCTCATATCTAGTCCGACCCAAACCAGTTGTTATCCAAAACTCATAATGCTCCGCAGGGTCGCCTTTATACCGATGCATGATATTGTCGATATAGCCTACTTGTCCAGCAACAAAGTAATTATCTAAAATATGACCATCGATACTATACAAGCACACTACTTTATCTCCTATTTTAAAATCCTCAGGGTTATTCTCAAGCCCCAATTGTCCAATATAAAACTTCAAAAGTCTATCTGATTTAATTTTTTCAATAAGAGTGTCCATTTTAATGTTATAAGGTATATTATACTATAACCACATCAAATTATTATTAATTTGATTATTTTTTATCCCTTAACGTTTATATGAATCAATAATGTCTAAAACCAAAATATCCATAATTTTGGGGTGTATGTACAGCGGCAAGAGCACAGAACTTGTTCGTCGAGCAAGCCGGTACAGGGCTGTGGGAATTTCTACACTAATTATTAATCATGTTAATGATACCAGGACTGGACTCAGTGTTCGAACTCATTCAGGGACAAAACTAAGTGCTATTAAATTAGATAAGCTGATGGGTCTATTCGATGAAGATTTTGATTTTGAGGACGAAGGTGGGTATCAGGTTCACTGGTCGGATATGACGGTGATTGCAATCGATGAAGCGCATTTTTTCCCAGACCTTTTAGAATTTGTTAAAGAGATTGAAAAACATAATAAAGTTATTATTATTTCAGGCTTGGATGGGGATTATAAACGGGAGCCTATAGGAGATATCCTTAAAGTAATTCCATTATGTGATGATGTGGTTAAACTCACCGCGCTGGATATGGTTGATAGAGATGGTTCAGAGGCGATTTTTAGTAAAAGAATTGTAGAAAGCGATGACCAAATACTCGTTGGTGCTCAAGAGAGTTATATTGCTGTCTCTCGAAAAAATTATTTAAGTAAATAAATCCATATAGTTAAATAATTTAATATTAAACGTTTTTTATTAATTGTAAATCCAAATCAAAGGGTATAAGTGCTTTTTCACCATCGCGATATTCTTCGATGATACCCATTTTTTTGACCTTTTCGTATAATTCCAGCGTTGTATTAAAATATCCAAATTCATTTATATCTGAAAAAAAACAACTTCCATGTTTTTTCCATTCATGTTCCCAAAAATTATCGTTGCTCCCACGGTCTGAGGACCAATATTTATCTAATTCGTCTTCTATAGGTTTTAATAATTCGGGGTCGAATGTAACTTTTTTACAAAACTGTGGGTAATTTGTTTTACTTGATTGTGGCCATAATCCATGAATAACCCATTGATTATCCTCTAACATTAATGATAAATAGTAGAATCTAGTGTCTTTATACAATCCGACGAACTCTAATATGTTTTTAAACATTTATATTATTTATAGAGAATTTAATTGTAACAAGAATATTAAAATAATATATTATTTTAATATTATACTGGAGTATGGCCAATCTCATCGAGAAAATTTTTAGTAGCCCACCAAAAGCACCGTTTGCGCTTTCTATGACTTTAAATCTAAAGGATTCTAAAATAGATACGTTGTATTCGTATATCAAAGAATTATATCTATCGGGGTTATTATATTTAACACATGGTTCTTTTAATGGGAGTATTGTTATAGGAGATATTATGCAAAATCATTTAGACACAATGCAGAAATATATGCTTAGTATTGGAATTACAACATCGTATAAAGTTTATACACCCGAGAGCTTCGATTTAATTTCAAGAGATTTCCTATATGATGCGAAAAAAATAAATAATCTAGATATTAAAGTAATATTAGATTGGAAAAATAATATTATTAATAAAATAGCCTTTAAAGTTAAAAATTTGACAGACGAAGAATTAAAGGAATTTTATATAACTGTTAAAAAACATCATATTGTAAATATTATATATAAATTTATACTACCTTCGTCTTTAAAAGATAATGGGTTTATAATTAAAGATGGTGGTAATTTACATATTTTTTATTTTAATTTCGCAGAGAGGGCCACATACCAACCAAAATATAAATTTAATAATAATCATAATTTTTAATTAAAATATAATATAAAGATATTAATAGGTTTATTACTATGAAACTTTTGTCTATAGATGTTGGTATAAAAAATTTGGCGGTATGTGTAATAGAATTCGATGCTTCTGGGAATAATAAAATACTCGAATGGGTAATTATTAATTCTATTCAAGATTTATTAGATAACCAACTTACTTGCTGTGTTACAAAAAAAGGTGTTTTGTGTAAAAAAGTAGCGGTTGATAAAGTAATATTGGGTGATAAAGTTTTAGGATTTTGTCATTTAAAAAATTGCCAGAAAGAAGTAAAAGGCTCTTATTCTAAAAAACAGATTAAAAAATATAAAAAAATTAACGCTAATCATATAGCTTTGAGTTTATTGGGAAAAAATATTTATCATGGATTAAATAGTTTAGATAATTTATTGGATTTGGATTTCGTAATAATAGAAAACCAACCTGTATTAAAAAATCCCAAGATGAAATCGGTACAAATGATTATTTATAGTTATTTCTTATTTTCTAAAGAATCAAAAAAATTAAATCATAGTTTAATATTATTTAATGCACGTTCTAAATTAAAAATATATGATGGACCGGAGATAGAATGTAAACAAAAAAATAAATATAGTCAAAGAAAATTTCTTTCAGTAGAATATACTAAATATTTTCTTAATAAAAACCCCTATAATAAGAAGAATTGGTCAGAAATATTCAGTAAAAGTAAAAAACAAGACGATCTTGCCGATAGTTATTTACAGGCGTTAACTTATTATCACAAATTTTGTAGTAAATAGTTTTTCATAATAAATAATATATAAAATATAATTATTTATAGATTATTTAATAATTTTATTTACATGAAAAAAATTTTATTAATTGAATATTTTAAAAATGATAATAAAGAGCGGGATAAAGAGGTGATAGAATCTATTACAACCAATCAATCCCATAATATTTTTGATGAAATATTAGTAATGTGTGAAAAAAATATTCCAGAATTTACTGGTAATGAAGTTGTGAATAAAGAATTTAGGAGATTTTTATTGAAAAAAAAAATTAGTTTAAAATCAAACAGAAGGGGGGGGAGAGATATAAATAAAAAATTTATATTTAAAGAAAATAATATAAAATATATTTTTAGTGAAAAAAGACAGACGTTTAAAAGCATGTTTGAGTATGCCAATAAACATTATCCTAATTCAATTGTAGTTATAGCAAACAACGACATTTATTTCGACACTACCTTAAATTTACTAGACAATTATAATATGGACAATAAATGTTTCTCTCTATTACGATATGATGTTCAGGAAGACAAAAAAACTAGTAAAATATTTGAATATTGTGATTTCGAACTGGCAAGGGGGTATGGAACTAAAGGACCCAGAGCTGATGCCCAAGATTCTTGGATATTTAAGACTCCTATATCAATACCATCTACATGTAATTTTAATTTTGGTATTCTTGGTTGTGATAATCGTTTAGCATATTTGTTACATAAAGAAGGCTATATTGTGAGTAATCCAGCAATAGATATTAAATCTCACCATCTTCATTTAACAGGAATAAGAACTTACGATAAAAATAAACGACTTACTTCGCCTTATCTATATATTTGTCCCACTAAATTAAATGAAGTAGGTAAATATAAATTTGCAGGATTATAACCATTTATTTATAAATTATATCGCGTTTCTATTTATTATAACTTTTCTAGTATTATAAATAAATGGATAAATATTCCAAATCGATATTAGCAGACGCAAAAAAAGAATATACAAAACAATTAACGAATATTTTAGTAAAACCTATTTATTCGGGTATTACATCGATTTATTCTGACGCAAAAAGTTCCTCAATCATAAATAATATTAATATATTAAAAAGTTTTCAATTACTACTTTCAAAAACACCTAGGTGGGAGGAAACCAAAGTAGAAAACGAACTTAAAAAAATAAAGGATTTGGCTAATTGTGATTATTTGGAGGATCTGTTAACGGCGGTTTTTGTAACTCATACAAAAGTTCTAATTTCGATTAAAAAGCAATCTAATACATCTGCTATTGATTTAGATGTTCCTAATATCGGCTTTTTTATTCATAAAGTATACATACAATGTGCCAGAAATTTCTGGCGACAGCCTTGGTTAATACATACCCAGTACAATTCGCTTGATTTACAACGTAATTTAATTGATTCCGAAAAGCTAATAAAGGAATCTATTTTAGAAACAATTAGAAATTTACTCCCGGTTAAAAATGTATTAAAGCAATATTTGGGGAATAATTTTATTGATGAAGATTATGAAAAATATACAAATGAAGACATAACAAGTGTAGTTAGCCAACAAACAAAAAAAAATATCAGAGAGCTTCTTAAATTTGAATTAGAAAAAACTAATAAAACAGACCAGAAAAAAGACTTTTCTGTTGTAAGCATATCTAATAACGAGGATGAAAACGAGGATGAAAACTATTCTATTTCTACACAAAATTTAGAGGAAGTTAAAAAAAGTTTAGAATCTAATGAAGAACTAACGGGTGGGGAAATAAATAGAAGTGATGTTATAAAAAAAACTACTTTAGAGAATATGTCAGTTTATAATAATTTATCAGCTGAAAATTTCGACAATCGGTCTATGGGGGAGATTTCAATTTTAGATAGTAAATCTTTTGTAGATAATAAAACTATTGCGGAGGACGACACCTCGTTTGACGAGCCAGAGGTTAATTTAGACACACAAACGGTTATTGAGGACGACACTTCCTTCGACGAGCCAGAGGTTAATTTAGACACGCAAACGGTTATTGAGGACGACACTTCCTTCGACGATGAAGCTAATTTAAATTATAAACTGGGGTTAGATAGCGGTGACGAATCTAGTGTTAATGAAGGAGACATGAATTCTGAAAAATCAGACGAAATATTAGATACTCAGCCAATTATAGAAACAACCAGCTCAGGCGATGATGGTAATATAGAAAATAACAAATTGGGCCTCCAATCTGTTATAGGAGATAATACTAATAATACTCTGCTTAAATTAGATAAATTGTTAGAAGAAAAGAAAGTTGTAAGTAATCCTGTCGACGATTTTAGCTTTTTTGCCGATGCAGCTGATTTTTAAAAGTTGCGTTTATTTATTTATTAAAAAATAAATAACAACAATAAATGAATATTTTAATATTTTCCGCTGTTTCGGCTGTTCTGGCTACAGTATTATCCTTAATATATCACAAGATCAGAAAAAAAATATAGAGACATATGAAATTTTAAAAGATGGAGTTATTGGTTTTTTATTAGGAGGTATAAATTATTTATTAGTTTCTAATTTAGGTGAAAACTTAAAAAAAACGATTACTGAATTTGATACAGGATCCCCTGATTTTTAAACTTTTTTTACATTAATTTTAGGACCTCGTCTTTTTCTACTTATTGTAAAATTCTCGTCATCACTGTCGTCGTGATTTGGGTTATAATTATCCTGATGATATTTCCATAAAGTAGGGTGTCCTATTTTAAAATAACTATGTGAATCTGCTTTATACCAAAATACCTGGTCTTCTAATTTATTACTTTTAGAATTGTTATTAATGACTACACATTCGAAATTTTCGGTACATTGGTCCATTACCTGATTGAATACTTCTAAAGTATGAAACATACCCGCGTATTGTTCATACAACCTCTTTCTGTTTGCTTGTATATTTTCTCTTAAAATAAATATATAGTCAATATTAGTCCGTAGAGATGGCGGAATCCCTAAAGCATACTGCATAGTAAGAATAAAAGTACTTTTAAAATGCCTCCCATTCATAAATAAAGCTCTTATATCTGTGTTTTTTGTCCACGATGGATCATATAAACAATCATCTAAAATTAAAAAAGCCCGAGGGTCCACATTGCTGTTGTCCTTTTGTAATTTCACAACTTTTTTTTGTCTTTTAATATAATTATTAATAGTTTTATCAGTAAATTGGTTGTGGATAAATATGCTGGGCATAATTTTAGAGTAAAATGAATTCGAACCCTCTGTTCCACTTATTACGCACCCAACAGGGATATCTTGATGGTAATATAATAAATCCCTCACTAAAAATGATTTACCAGTTTCACGCTTACCTATAAATACGATTACCTTTCCATCAGGTATAGATGTCATATCAAACTTTTTTAGTTCTAAAGTCATTATTTAAATAATAGATAAATTAAATGCTTATTTTACGCAAACATATATTTAAACACACGGACATAATATATATCAATGACAGACATAAAACTTATCATAAACCAGGATGTATATAAAGACAATATTGCTACCCCTACAATATTACTATTTATTTTCGGAGGCGGTCTATTTATAACGTCAATTATACTTAGATTAATTTATAACTATTCGGCGTTAGTGGTAATACCCCTTTCTGCTTTAGGAACATATTGTTTATTCCCAGTTATTCATGATGGGAGTCATGGGTCTATATGTAAAAATAAATTTTATAATGAATTAATATCTTATATAGCAGGGGTGCCTTTTTTCTTTGCACCATTTCCCACATGGAGATTCATTCATCTGCGACATCACCGGTATACCAATATACGTGACAAAGATCCCGATTATTATGCCGGGGGTGGAGTACAAAATTCCTTTTATTTACCTATAAGATGGATTACTCATATATTCCATTATTATGTTTATTTTATCACAGAACTAATAAAAATTTTATATAAAAATATTAGAAATAAATTAATAAATGAAGATAATACATGTGAAATAGAAAATATTTACAAAATAACATCCGATAAAATAATTAAAGATAACACTTTTATTCTGTTTATAACGGGATTTTCTATATTTTTAAATATATTAATTGTATATTATACTTACTGTGCTGGAGTATTTGATGAACTATGTATTTTATGGATAATTCCTAGCACCATTACAATAATGCTACTATCCGTGTTATTTGATTATTTACCACATAGATATTACGAAGTAGATATCTTAGAAAATAAATATAAAACCACCAACATGACGCATGGACTTATGACAAAAAAGGGTAAAGTTAATAAACTAATAGCGTTTTTAACATGCAACCAATTAACTTATCATAATATTCATCATCTATATCCAAAGGTCCCCTTTTATTTATATCCTAAAATATGGGATGATAATAAAGATGAGCTTATTAGACGTGGCACTAAGGTGCAGGCTATTTTTTAGTTAAATTTTATTATTAAATATATGAGATATGTTTAATAATGAAGTTATATAAATATTTGAATGTTGGGGATATAAATACCAAAATATTCGCCACAGTTAAAAAAAGTTTAAAACAAAATTATAAAATTTACGATAAAATAAGTATGTATTCCGCTAATTTAGAGTTACTTTCATATAACACTAAAAATAAAAAATTTAATAATAAGTATTCCCTATTTAAGCTTTTAAAAAAAAAATATAGACTAGGTTATAAGGGGTTTGTATATAAAGCCATCGTATTCCATAATCGAAAAAAACATTATAGGGAAATATTTATGAAAGAACTTCCCATATTCCCCCCACAGTATAATTATAATTTAAACAAATATAAAACACATAATTATAATGAATATAAATATAACTTTTATAAATATAACCACCATTCCTCGTCTAATATAGAGGTGTTTTTAAGTTATATTTGTTCTAAATTATACGAGCTTCGTGTTTCTCCTAATTTTTGTTTATTTTACGATTGCTATTCGGTAGTGCTCAAGAAATTCAGCTATGAGTTAGATAAAATATCGCATAATATCAAATCTACCAATTGTAAAATATTTGAGTCAAGTGACGAAATTATTTTAGAAAAAAAACTCTGTCCAGTTATTTTATTGGCTTTAGAAAAGTTAGATTTTGACTTAGATACCATTAATTTGGAAAATGAGATAGATTTAGATTTTTTCAAATCTATATTTTTTCAAATATACTCTAGTATTTATATAATGTATACGGTGGCGGGGGTGCAGCATAATGATTTACATATAGGGAATATTATGCTAAAAGTTACCGATATAAATTTTTTATACTATAAGATTAATACTATTATTTATAAGATTCCTACATTTGGGTATATCGTAAAAATTATAGATTGGGGTAGGGGGACATATGACTATAATACTTTTATAGGAAATAATAATATTTTTAATAAAAACAACGATTGTGAAAATCAGATAATTTTTAACAGAATTAATAAAAAACCTTTAGTATCAAAAAATAATTGGGTTGATATAGTGACTATAACGCAAAATATATTATATAATTTTCCCAAAATAAAATTATTTAAAGAATTTTACACTTTTTTAAAAAAAAATATAAAAATGGATAACGGTCTCTATTTAACAACAAAATCATTTAATTGGGAAATATATGAACATATCGCTAGAAATGATTTTAATATTAATCCTTTAGAAATATTACAAAATAATGAATTTAAATTATTTCAATCCAACGAAAAAATCACTAAAAATGAAATAATTTATCCAATAATATGATACTTAGTCAAAAACTTTAAGACGTTCGAAATTTTTCATTAGAATTTCAGATTCTTCTTGATTAATTCCTTTTTCTCCAATAACTTTCTTCAGGGGGTATTTGTTCCACGTGTTGTCAGAATTAAATAGGGATTCATGCATATAATTTATATTATATAGAACAGTATCTTTATCTATTGAATAAGATTTAATAGCATCCCTTTTCTTAAACTTTTTTATAACTATTTCCTTCGGTGTATCAGTTCCTATAATTAAAAGACTTATACTTATTAATAATATTACTAATATAACGATATTCATTTATAATTAATATATCTAAATATAATTTTTATTGTTAACAGACCTATTATAGAAAAAGTCGTTATATAACCCAAAACCACCCGACACATTTAATAATTTAGGCGCCAACTCGAATACGCTCGTTATATCAGGTTTAATATTAGAATCCCTATTAGTTTTAATCATATACTCATCCACATATTTATATTTTATTATCGTTTTAGTGTTTTTTTTGAAACGATATATATAATATATAAATATCGCTATTAAACCCAATTTAATTACCGCATTAAATTCTATCAAAATAAATTTAGAAATTGTTATAAAAAGGTGTATAAAATATTTAATAAAATTCTTCATTAACTTATTATAATATATATATAATTATTATTATAATAGTTTAATTAGCTGTATTTACTACACTTTCGTCTGACCCAGCAGTATCTAATTTTCTCTGCATCCAAGGGTCAACATCTTCCATACCATCAGTTAAATTAGAAACCTCTGAAACATTTGCCTCTGCTTTTTGTTCAAGAAATTGTTTCTTTTTATCGGCTTCTTGTTGTTTAACATAATCTATATTTTCCCGGAAATGTTGGTCTTTATTATCTTGATTTTCGCGATATTTTTTAATAAGATTATTAAGTTCAGATTCGGCATACTCTTGACCTTCAATTTTATCGGGTCTGGGATCCCACGGAAGCCAGTATCCAACTTGTCCGATGTATACATTAAAATTAGGGTCCGCGCTTTGAAGTTTTTTTGCTTTCATTTGCGCTTCTTTTAGAGTAGAATATACACCTCTAACTTTCACTCCTCTTACACTTGTTTGGAAATCATGCTCCTGATTAAATTCTTCCTGTAACTTAGCTTCATTAACATATAGAAAATCTGTATATTTTTCTACAATAGAATCAGAATCTAAATCATAATTTTTAGCAATAGTCTTTAGAAATTTATGTACAAATTGTATATTTTTTTCTTGTAATATTTTTTCGGGGGAAATAAATGACAAGCAGGTGTAATTTTGTCCACCGATTGGTGTGTCTACCTCTAAAAAATCTTCAATTGTATTGTCTTCCATCTATATCCTATATATAAAAATAAGACTTTAAGTTTTTATAATTTGTAAAATTATTTTCTTTTTATATTATATAAAAATGGAAGGTATTAAATCAGAATTAAACAAGCTCACCAGTGCTTTTGACTTACAGGAAATTTTAAAAAGAGTTATCAAATACTTAATTGAAGGTTTTGCTGTCGCAATCGCCGCCAAATACATCCCAGCAAAAGGAAACCTTCGTATGGAAGAAATTGTAATGATTGCTGTAACTGCTGCCGCGACATTCGCCTTATTAGACTTATACGCCCCAAGTATTGGCGGCGCCGCCAGACAAGGTACCGGTTTCGGTATTGGTGCTAACCTTGTCGGTTTCCCCAGATTAGGTTAAATATATAGAAAATTTTAAATAGTTACTTGTTAAATTTAATTTAAATTTAATAAATAATATTTCTCAGACCGTTGGAATAAATTGCCAATTTAATTCGCTGCATATTTTTTTCCAAACCTCATCATGCTCGTGTAATTTCTCTCTTGATTTAAGAAGTCTGCAATATGGGAGATATTCGTCTTCTTCTAAAAGTTGAAAAAATTTAAAAAATATATATGGATAAGAAAAAAAATTAGCTCTTTTGTTAGGACAATATTTTAACCAGGGACCTTGTACTTGCTTAAACATATTTCTTAATTTATCTTCTAGAATATTATCTAAAATAGGAGCCGGATTTCCGGAAAGACGGTTCATAATATAATGACTATGTTCGTAGTATTTAGTTAATTCTAATTTTTTTAAGACTTCTCTTATTTTATCAGCTGTAATATTTTTAATATTTATATACCTTTCTTTTTTCAATTCTTTTAGTATTTTGTTATATATCCCATCCCCAATATCAGTCGACTCTTTCGCTTGAAATTGTGATAAAAATTCATTCGCGTGATTTATTTTTTTATAAGCAAAATATGTTACTTCTCGTGGGGGCTCCTTGTATGAAGGAGTATTGTTATTAATAAGAATTTTTTCCATACCACCACATTTTGGACATATTAATAATCCCTGTTTTTGTTTTATGATTCTACGTTCCTTACACGTTTTACACATATCTAGGTTTTCAGCACTAATAATTGCTCTTTTAGGAACAAAATCCTTATTAGTTAATTTACTAAATTGGTTCATTATTGTTTTTTTTTTTGAGGGGGATACAGTTGATATATTTGTATGGTTTTTAGACGATGAAAAGAAGTCAATAACGGTTTTATTTTTATTATCAGAATAGGGAATCTTATTATATTCATATAATAAATAACTAGATTCCAATAAATAATCATAGTATTCTTTGTTACTTTTTATCGATTTAATTTGTTCTTCAAGTTCATTTATATCTAACGATATTTTGTATTTACGCTCTAATTCTTTCTTTTTTAAATCTGCGTGAGGTATATCACTCAAAAGGTTTAATTCTTGTGTTAAATCTTTACAACATTTCTCTAATTCAGGAAGATTACTAATGTCTTTATTAAAAATAGCTAATTTATTTTTATGTTTTTCGTTTAGAGTTGTTTTAATAGGTTTATTTTTCTTCTTTTTCTTCTTAATTTTTTTCAACGAATCCATTTAAGTTAATAATAATATTTAAGAAATTATCTTTATTTCGTTTTAAATAGTTTAAAAGATTATTTACTAATTATAATGAGTAATAGTGAAACATATACTAAGGAATTGTGTAAAATGATTTTCATATACAATACCTTATTAAATGGGTGGTCTGTTAAAATGTTAGGCAAGGACAAATTCGAGTTTATTAATAGAAAACAGGAAGTTCGAAAAGAGTATTTTAATGATACATTTATTAAAGATTTTTTAGAAAAAAATATAAGTGATAAAAATAAATATATTTTAAACCGAAATAAATAATCTAAATAATTATCTTCTATTAATATATATAAGAATTATGGGAGGTGGTCTAATGCAATTAGTAGCCTACGGGGCACAAGATATTTACTTAACAGGTAATCCACAAATAACATTTTTTAAGGTTGTGTATAGAAGACATACTAATTTTTCTATAGAAAGTATAGAACAAAACTTTAATGGAACCGTTGGTTTTACAAAAACTGGTACCAAAAATACATGCACTATTTCAAGAAACGGAGATTTAATACAAGGTATGACTCTGAGAATAAGAATTAAAGATATTTCCGCGGGAGGAGCCGGTTCAAATTGGGCTTGGGCCCCATATTTAGGCCATAGGCTAATTCAGTATGTCCAATTAGATATTGGTGGTCAACTTATTGATAAGCATTATGGTGAATGGCTTCATTTATGGAGTGAATTAACTTTACCCGAATCAAAGAAGGTGGGGTATAATAAAATGGTTGGTCAGCGAACTGGAATAGTTGGAAACCGAAGCGCTAATGGGGTGATAACAACTTTAAGTGGAAACGAATGTGAAAATGATTTTACACTTAATATCCCTCTTCAGTTTTGGTTTTGCAGAAATCCTGGTTTAGCACTACCGCTTATTGCTTTACAGTATCACGATGTAAAAGTAACTGTAAATTTCAGATCAATAAAGGAATGCCTGAGAAGTTACGGTTCTGATACTAGCTTCCAGGGAGGAGGAACTCCTGACGATGGAGGGAGTAGTATATCATGGCAAGACGTATCACTATATGTTGATTACATATATTTAGATACCGATGAGCGAAGAAGATTTGCTCAATTAACTCACGAATACTTAATCGAACAAGTTCAACAAACCGAGCAACAATTAACAACAACCACCGGTTTAGTAAATCTTCCTTTTAATCATCCTGTAAAAGAATTAGTATGGGTAGCTCAGAGGGTGGCAGCTGATGCGTCTGGGGAATACTGGAACTATGTTACAGAAAATACTAACAATCCATTCAATTTAGGAGGTAGCGACGATAGACATGGCGGAGTGAGCAAAACGGGAGCGGACCCATTAAATATGGTCGAAGAGTGCCGGCTTCAATTAAATGGCAGTGATAGATTTAGCACAAGACGCGGTGATTACTTTAATTTGGTTCAGCCATACTATCACCATACAAGAATCCCATATAACGGTATTAACTCCTATTCATTCGCTCTTAGACCAGAAGAACATCAGCCTTCTGGGACGTGCAACTTTTCTAGATTAGACAGTTCAAAATTATATATGACTCTTGCTGATGTCACGAACCAGGCTACGAATGTAACAGTTTATGCAGTTAACTATAATATCCTCCGTATTCAGTCTGGTATGGGTGGATTGGCTTATTCTAATTAAGAATTTAATTCAAGATTTAAACAAATATTATCACCGTCTAATATTTGTCTAGATTTCTTAAACAATTGGTACATTTGTAAATGCCCAAACGAACCCTCCATTTTAATAATTTTTTCTTTAATATAATTATTAACTCTTAGAAAAACAAGGCATTTTTCAAATATATCCATCGTGTTTTTTTTTGTTTTAAATCTTCTTTGGTGTTTATAGCAAACTTTATTTTTAAACGTATTAATTATATTTGATTTGTAAGCGCTAGTATTTAATTCAAATATAATTGTTACTATATCTTTACAGATATCACTAATATCTATCTGTTTAATTGTCACGCACCTGTTCATCTTAATACAGTTATCGCAACAACGCATACACGGTTCTAAATCTGGTTCTCCTAAATAATTGGACATCGCTGCGTGGCGACATTTTTTTTTATTTATACAAAAATTTTCAAAGAATTCTAGCATCTTAATGGTATTTTTCATATTTGTCCTGTGTTCTAAAAATTGTTCACGAGTTCGTTGGTATTTTAAACTATTTCTAAAAGAATATTTTATTAATTTTTTAGCATTAGCCCTGTCGTTTTCGGAGTAGAATAAAATGCAATTACTATTCTCGCCATCTCTTCCTGCCCTACCTATCTCCTGGTAATAGCTTTCTATTGAAAACGGGATATCGTTATGTATGACAAAACGGACGTCTGATTTGTCTATACCCATACCAAAGGCAATCGTAGCAATTATTACCTTGATTTCATTAGCTTTCCATTTCTCTTCTATATTATTTCTAAGCTTTTTTTTTAAACCTGCGTGATACGCCTTTGTAGCCAAACCACCTTCATTTAGATATTTTTCTAGAGTTTCGCATTTTTTTCTTGTTTGGCAATAAATAATACCACTTACCTCTTGGAAATTTACATGATTAAGAATAGTTAAAATATTTTTATTATGGTTTTTTAAAATTCGGGATTTTTCTATAATAGAAATATTTAAATTTTTTCGAAAATAGGACTTTGTATACATTTTATATTGTTTAAATTGTAATAACCTAACTATTTCATTCCTTACATTTATTGGAGCGGTGGCCGTCAACGCCATTATAGGAACGGTGGGCCATATTTCTCGTATTTTTTTTAAAGCCTTATAAGCGGGTCGAAAATTATTCCCCCACTGAGAAATACAATGGGCTTCATCTATGACAAACCGATCTAACGAACCCTTATCCTCTAATATATTAAGATATTCCCTAAAGGTCATGTTTTTTTCTATTGTTTCGGGGGTCGTATAAATCAAATGAACACTGTGGTCAGTTTCATATATAACTTCATGTAATAATTGTTTTTCTTTTTTTGTTGTATCTCCATAAAAGGTTATTACAGGGATATTCTTCTTCTTTAAATTATCAACTTGGTCTTTAATAAGAGATTTAAGTGGGCTAATAATAATTGATATACCTTTACTGCTAATCGCTGGTAATTGATAACAAATACTTTTACCGCTGCCTGTGGGTAGAACTACTAACTGGTCGTAATTCTTAGTGGTGTCTTTAACTATTTTATGCTGAGGTGTAATAAATTCATCATAGCCAAAGGAGTCTTTTAAATGTTTAGACCAATTCATGCGCAATATTCATTAATAATAATTTTATTAATAAATTTTACTTCAAATTATAAATATTCGAAAAAAATTAATATATCGTTTAATAGTAATGGATACTAGATTTTGGGGGCCAGATGGTTGGAAGTTATTACATTCAATAGCATATAAATTTCCAAAAAATCCAAATCAGAAAACACAAAAAAAATACATTAAATTTTTTAATAGTCTACAGCACGTATTACCCTGTATTTATTGTAGAAATTCATTCTCAAAATATCTGAAAGAATTACCTGTAGAAAATCATGTTAAGAATAATGTCACTTTTTTTAAATGGCTTTACTGTGTGCATAATAAAGTTAATAATAAACTAAAAACACAAGGCATAAATCCAAAATCCAACCCCAAACTATCAGAAGTAAAAAAATTCTATAAAGATTATGTCAATAAAAATAGCTTTTTAAAATGTAACGACGCTCCAGGAATGATATTTATTTATAGTATTATTTTTAATTACCCCTTAAATAAAGAGGACTTTAAGACTAAAGCTAGAATATATCAGCATAAAATATTTTTTAAATTACTAGGAGAGCTATACCCTTATGAATATTTCAGGAACGATTATAATAATATATTACACCAAACAGATTTTAATAAAATACTACAGAAGAGATGTTTATTAAAGAGGTGGTTCTATAATATAGACAAAGTGCTTAACGAAAAGTGCTTATCCTACAACGAACGCTGTAAATTAATAGAATTATATAGAGCATCGTGTAAAAAAAACACTTGTCGAAAAAAGAATTAAATATAATTAATACGAGTACCCTAAATAAATTTCATTAATTTTTTTTTCACAATTTAATAAGCTTTCTTTAAACTCTGAACATGTTTTCGGCTGAGTCTTTGCTACAAGCCATGCTCTATGATAAAATTGTTCACTCGATTCGGTTGCCTTTTTAATTAGTATATAACTTTTATTCTTATATCTTATAATTTTTTGTATCATTTACTAAATATTATGTTTAGTTAATATTTAATAAATAAATTAATCAAATTTAATAATTTTTGATACTACTAGACTATAAGATAAAATTCCTAATAACACATATACAACAAATTCTAAATAATTAGACCCTAATAAAACGTGTTCTCGGGGGTTAGCTACAAACATAAACATATTTATTACTAGCAATACGGTAACCACTTTAAGAGAATCCTTAACAATATTTTTGTATTCTTCGTCTAAATTTTTTAATTTCAAGTCTATAAACATATTATATATATATTTGATAAAAATTATAGAAAATAACTTAATAAATTTTAAATGAGTTTAAAAATTATTTTAAATATATTTTATTTATAATAATATGGGATACATACGAATTATGGGAGGCCTTACGGTCTTAGTAGCAACTTTATTTGCAATATTTTTATTATATAGAAGAACCAATATTCTTTTAGAACAATTTAGCACATTAAATAATGAACTGGTTTCTATAAAAAACTTTTTAAGAAAAGGACCTGTAAGAACTTCTGGGCCAGCTGTGAATATTCCTTTAGCCCAATCGACGGTGGCTGTGGGCGCAGTAACCGGTAACAATATCCAGCAAGAACAGGAACAGCCTATAGAAGAAATTGCTAAAGAACGAGTAGCACTTGCGCAAAATAATATTAACATGTTAAAAAGCTCTATAGAAAATTTAGAAAATATGATAAGTTCATCCGAAGAAGAAAGCGAATATTCAGATACGGAAGAAAGTGGCGAGGAAGCATTAGAATTGGATGGCGCCGATGACGAGGAAATCGAAATAGAAGTGGCGGGAGAGGATATGAAACAAACATTGGAAGAACTTGAGTTAGATAATAAAAATATTACCAGCTATGATTTAACGGATAATAATGAGCCTAATTCCGAGTTAGAAGTTCTAGCAAATAACCCAGATTTATCAAAATTATTGGATACGCTTTCAATAGAATCTGCTAACCCACAAGAATCTGAAGAATTAACACCAATCACTCAGAATTTAGAAAATATTACTAAAGAAATTAAAGAGGCTATTCTGGAGAAGTATTCTAAAAGAGAGTTAGAAAATTTATGTGCTAAACATTCTCTTAGTAAGTCAGGGAATAAAAAAGTATTGATTGAAAGATTATTAGAAAGTGGACATACATTTAGTAAAATAAGTTCTGGAGCAGCAAGTCTTTCTGAAATTTAATAATATTAATTGAATATAATAATATTTAATTATAATATACAATGGCTGACTGTTTCAGATCAACAAATAATAAATATTTATCTCATCCGGCATTAATGTCTGATGGGAGAGGATTCACTGATTATCGTTCTTCTCGTGAAATGAATAGTATTTTAATGAATGAAATGAAAATAGTAAAATCATATCAATATAAGGAATTTTTAGGAAATAATTCCGATAACCTTATTAAGATTGACCGAGAAGAAACTATACTTAATAACGGTTATGGAAGTGTAAATAAATCGTTTGAACAAGGAACTATGTTACCAGAAAAATATATTAGGAAGTGTAATAAGAACTATTGCGAAGTTACATTAAATAATAAAAACGGTTTAGGTACTGGTATCCAATACAGTAAAAAGGAAACTTGTAATTTAGAAAATAAAAGACCCGAATCGGTTTGCCATAATAATTTAAATAATGTATATAATTCATAATTTAATTAATAATTAATAATCTAATATTTTAATATGTTATAATATTAAGATTATGTCAAGTAAATGGGAGGAGAGTTATTTAAAAAATATGAAATGCGAAAATGAAATCATAAACAACGGAGATGGTGAATATACCGTCAGGGGGTTTATCCCAGATATAGATTCTAATTCTACTTTAATATATTGGGCTGCTAATCCTCCTACATACAACGGTTCTTTTACAGGCTCTGGATTACCATTCCCTAATCCTGAAATTGCATACGAGAAGACCGTAAATAAGGGGTCGGTTAAAACAATTGGTGGACATTATGAATTTAAATTAAGATACCCAAATGCATATTACGTGGGCTTAGGGGCGAAATTTGTAAAACCATGTGTTCATATAAAAGTATGCCAACCATATGGAAAGGATATAGTTAAAACTATTAAATTAGGTAATAGTATCCCCTTTCGTTCTAACTCTCATCCGGATGGACAAAGAACATCAAGAAATAGAACAGATAGTTTATTCTATGATGGACGGGATAAGTTACCTATAAGAACCCAGGAACAAATATTAAGAGACAGTTCTTATCCAGATAGCAACGACATGCCTGATAATTTCTGGGGAGGGTCTATACCGCATCCTTAAAAATATATAATTTTATCTAAAATAGTTTTAACGGATGGGTCATGTGATACTATAATAAAGGTTTTATTTTTAGAAAAAACATTTATAAAATCTAAAATTATTTTTTTAATACCCTCGTCTAATCCAGTTGTAGGTTCGTCTAAGATGAATATTTTGGAACTCTGTTTAATAAAGGCCTTTATTAGTAATACCATCTGACGTTGTCCACCACTTATTTTATTTCCAGCTATTCCGACATTAGTATCTAAGCCTTTGGGTAAAGTATCAAAGAGTGTTATTCTATTATTTTTAATAAAGTCATAAACTTTATTATTACTAATTTTACTCCCATATTTTATATTTTCTAAAATACTCGTATTAAATAGCATATTATTTTGACTTACATAAGATATTTTATCTCTTAAATAATTTAGATTGAAATGGTATAAATTGGTACCATCTATTTTTATACTACCTTTATTAATTTTATAAAATCCTAATAATAATTTTACAAATGTTGATTTACCAGAACCAGAATATCCATAAATTCCTAAATTTAGCCCCGCTTTGATATTAATAGTTCTATTTTTAATAATAGGTTTATATTTATTATAACCAAATGAAATATTATCAACTATTATTTCTCCCCTCGTAATTTGCTTAGTTAAAGCAGTATCTCTATATTTTGTCTGTTTGCTTATATTTTTCAAAAACGTTTCTGCATTTGAAAGTTGCCCCATATACGTGCTTAAATAAGGTAATTCTCTGGTAATACTATTTGTATACGAAAAATAATATGTAAACATTATAAGGCACGTTATGGCCGATTCACTAGTAATTTGTTTATTTTTTACAAGATAAAATAATAGATATAAAGTGACAGAGAAGAAAATAATAGAATTGATATTAATAGCCAAAAATAAACCGTTATTACAATTTTTTGTTTTTAAATTAATTTTTAAATACTGTTCTTCTAAGTCTGTATAATTTTTTATTTCATTAGAAACATTATTATTAACATATATAGAAAATAAATTATCTAATTTATCCTTAGTCGTTTCATTCATGTTATTGAAAAAAGTATCACGTGTTTTGGCTTTTGCAATGCACTTTACTCCTAAAGCCTTATATATAACGAAATCTACTAAAGGTAAAGAAATAGCTAATAAAAATAGGTATTTACTCTGTTTTAAAAAATAGATATTTAAAACGATGAGAGTGAGGATTCCAGGTACAAATACGGTTAGTAATGTTAGAAAAGTTCTTTTAATAACACCTGGTAGAATAATAATATTCCCTAAAAACTTCCCTATTTCTACATTTTTATAATCTATCTCATATCTTTGTAACAAATTGTCATAAAAATACTTCCTGATCTCTAAATAAAATTGCGGAAAAATATAATCTTCAATATAATGCAGGAAAGCATATGCCAGTTTTATTATAGTATAACAGGCGCATAAATATATAAATAATTTAGAAATAAGTTCTTTGTTTTTTGTAAATTTAGGGAGATTTTGTGACAATTTAGATATTATTTTAGACATCGCTATACTTTCAAATGGATATGTTAAGGCAATAACGCTAAAATATATTATAAATTTCCATTTATTTTTTAAAAAATAATTTAATGTTAATTTTACTGATAACATTTTATTATTATAGGTATAATATAAAAATTTCAATTGCTTAATTAAATTGAACTTAATGGGTGAGTATACGGGTTATTTTTAAAAGGCTTTAATAAGATAGGATTTATTTGTTCATCTAATATATTATTATTATACTGGTGCCTTGTTCGATTATGAATACTTGTATCGGTGTAGGTAGTTAAATAACTTATATCTTTATTGGGTTTTCTATTATTTGCTCTTCCCGCCGCTATTTTTCCTATACTCATATGTATTTTATCGCTGCCATTTGTTAATTTAACTGATTCTGGTGTAGGTTTCCGACCCTTCAGGGTTCTTTCTTTAGATTCGTTAATAGTAGCATTGTAATCTGTATCATATGAAGTGGTTTTTTTGTAAAATGAATTTGCTGAACCACCGTATTCTCTGTCGGACGTAGTTTGTCTATTAGTATTTGGTGCGGTTTTAACATTAGTAATATAGCCTAACCCACGGTGCTCATTTTCAGCTGGCCCAGCATATTGGAAATTAGATGTTAATTGTTTTTTAGTTTCAGGTAAGTGGTCATTTGGGTCATATGTTGTTAATTTAACTGGACCCTTTAGGTATCCGGTATGAGAATTATCAATATTAGTCTCTTTTATGGTGGTGCGCGCTATGTCGTTTGGGTTATATAAATTAGCTTTCGTCGAACCCGTTAAATTACCATTATGTGAATTGTTTTCACTTGTTTCCTTTACAGTCGTTTTCGCCTTATCACCATATTGTAATTGATTTTTGGATTCGCCTGTTAAATTACCGGTGTGAGAATTTTCTATATTTGTTTCCTTAAGAGTCGTCCTGGCAATATCGTTTGGATCTTTAACACTAATCTTTGGAACGTTGGTGTTCATATTACCAGACTGTCTGTTATTTCCTATAAAATTTTCTTTTTTAGTTGGTCTTAAAACATCCATTAATGGCGCAATAATAGCTTTTGCTATTGAACTAAAATTTGACAGCGGGTTTTTTTCTTCGGTTGTTGTTCTCTCGTTGGTTTTATTAGCGATTGAATCTTTTCCGTAATCTCCAAAATTACCATCATTCCAAGCATTTTTTTTATGTAGATTTCTGGAAGTATCAGTTTCCAGTATATTTTTCGTAGATTTTTTATAAAGCGAGCGATGTTTATTACCCTTAATGATAGGATTTGCGCTAGGAGTATAATTAACAGAATATTTCCTATTATTATCCTTTATATATATAGCTGGTCGTTGCTCGGCTTTTGTATAAGCACCAGTAGTTCTTAAATAATTTTCTTGTTTTTGAACGAAATAGGTATCCGCTGTTCTTTTTTCTATATTTCCTAACTTTCCTCTTTTACTATTTAATTCTTTACCCGCCTTAAAAACACCTTTATATGTTATTTTGGGATTTGACGCCGCTCGAAGTTCGTCTATACTTTTTGGAAGAATATGGTCTCTATAATCGGGGTGAAATCCTCCTGTTGGTTTGGCGTCATACGAATTTAGACCCTTGCCGACGTGAACTTGTTCGAAGGGCAATTCACCGGAACGAAATCTAGAACTAAAAACTCTCTCGCGTGCATTATTAGTTATACTTTGAGTTCCATATTTAGAATTAATATCAATAATAGGACTGAATAATGGTTCATTTTCTTTTTTTGTTCTATAATAATTACTTCCATTATGCGAATCTAATATAGATTTATTGGTGTCATTTTCTATATTTTGTTTTACGTTCGACCCAGTATAAAATGGTTTAATGTTCGGATTTAAAAATTTATTTGAATTAATTTTTTCCCCTGTGAGCGATGAAACAATATTATTATTATCATCAGTAATTATATTTTTATTACCCCTATTATTGGCAATTTGAGCATTATTAAAGTTTCTATTAAGAATATTAACCTCCTTATCAGCACTTTGGTTATACGAATTTTGCTGTAAATTCGAGATTAGGTTACTTTGATTATTAAAACTATTCCTAATACTGGCGCCGCTGGCATACCGTGGAGTAATAGTATTATTACGCGAATTTACTGGATTATTGACGGCGCAGTTATTTTGAGCTAATATATTTCCAGACCCTCTTACAAAGTCAGAGATATTGCTGAAATTTTTATCATTTGAAGTATCCATTCTATTATTATAATTCATTATTTTTTTATAGATTAAGATATCATAAAAAAATAACTAATATTAATTAATTATAAGAAGCGTAATCACCATTTAAGTCGTTGTATGGTGCTTCACCCGCGTTTGGAAGAGAAGAGGTGTTATCTATTGGATTTGGCAGGGTTGGTCTGTGGTTATCTTTAACCATTATTCTTGTAGAAACCTGATTTTTAAAGTTTTTTTCTAAATGTTCTTGAGGATCTCTACTAAGCCACTCCCATCGATTCCAACCAGTTCCTCTTAAATTACACGCAGGGTTTGAGGTCCTGGTATCTTCACTGGGAATAAAGCAATCTTTCCAATGAACTAACCCTTCATCGCCAGCTCGTTGACCTGGTTTCTGAGACCCGCAATTATCAATCACCCCTTGGCCACATGGATACCCTGAACCACATTTTCCTATTACACAATTAGGGACGTATTTTTCTGAAGGAACCGCTGATGCTTTTCGAGTAATCCCAAGTAGCTCAGAACCGACATCAACCAAATGTTTATTTTTAAAAACAGAAACACCCTGTTGCTGTGGGATTACGGATACTGGGTATGGGTAGCATTGTTTGCAGGAAACTCTGGGTTTATTTAATTGGTATGACGCATTTTTAACAGATTGATTTATTGTAGTTTTATAGGCCTGTTTATCATGTGATAATTTAGTGAAACTCATTTATATTATACTGAGAGAATAAATTATATTTATTTTTTAATTAGCATCGTTTTTCTAATTTAAAATCGGGTAAAGGCGCAGCCTCATATTTTAACATCTGACAAGAGCCATAATGATTTAAACTGGTATCGACTACTCTTTTTGAGGTGCCCGCGTGTCCGTTTATTACAGTTTTTTTATGGGAGTTGAATTTATTTTTATCACAATTTGTGGTAATATTACCCATACCTTTTAAAATACTTTCTAAATCAGTTTTGTTACCTTTTATTTCAGAGGCGTTTGGTCCCCCTACTAAACCAAATTCATGACGGCATTTCTTATTATTTTCATATTTAATGGGGTTTATTAAATACTCTAAGGTTCCTACACTTTGTTCTACAGACTGTTTATAAAAGCATTTATCGTATATTAATCTATTACTACTCATATTTATATTATAATATATATAAATAAATTAATTTATTATAATAGTATTTTAATATTGGTGTTTATTCCCCACATCTTTTAGCACGGTCTTCGTCTTTTACTATAAGTCTCGACGATACACCACCCCGCCGCCAACCAGAATCGGTGTCTTCTGGTATAATATGGATAGCCTGCTGCATTTTTTTAACTTTGTCTACCTGTGGGGCAAAGCGGTCAATTAGATAGCTCGTTTTTTTCTTATCTTTTTTTGTATTTTCTATAAATTTTAATTTGCTTTCAATATCAGTATCGCATCCCCCTCTAGACATCAACGGTATGGTCGAGTGCATCCTGGGTGCTAATTGGTGAATTCTATTTAAATTAGTTAGACGATGAGCTCGTTTTAACATACTTTCTTTTGATTCTTCTGACAGGTGACCCACTCCGTTCTTATAGAACATTTGTGGTTTTTCTAATGATAAATTTTTAACCTTGGTAATATCGTTGGTATTCTTAAAATTTGCTAAAACATAATCTGAAATTTTATGGGAATTATCTATATTATATTCTACTGCCTTTGGGTCATCGTTTAATCTTGTAAAATTATTGATATCCATTTATATATTATAAAGACTTTTTTTTATAATATAAAATTAATTTAAGTTTTAATTAATGATTCGAATTAATTAATAGTGTAACTATTAATTTAAGCGCCCGGGGTTCTGAGGTGTGGTGGCATCGCACCCCCTCTCCCTCCTCCCCAATCGCGTGGTCCAGTCCATATATTACCCACACATTGGTCACCATTCCCCTCCCTACATGTTTCACCAGTTTTATAACATGCCTCCGCGAATTCTTTTTGCTTATTTGGTATAGTAGTTACGGGCATAGTATAGAACTGTCGTTGTGAATTCCCTTTATTATAAATATCGCTAGAATCTTTGATTAAGTTATGATTAAACTTGCGGTCTATATCTTGTTGTAATTGTAAATTATTAACGATGTCATCCGGGATTTTTCTATCAGGATTTTTAGTATAATCATCCATCATAATATTCATAAAAGGATTATTTATACTGGGTGCTATTTCGTCTGCAGATTTATAGTTTTCTAATATATCTTTTTTAGTCGAACTAAATATAAAAAATGTTATTAAAAATGAACACATGACTAAAACTAAATAATTGATTTCATTATTAAGTAGAACCAATACCAAACTCATGTATATACTAAGTCTTACTACGGCATTTAAATTTTCATCTAACGTATATCCCTTATTGGGAATAAATTTTGTTAAGTTATTTAAAGTTAATAGAGAATTGATATCTCTATACCAAAATAATTCACACTTGTTATCCATTAATATTAATATTTATAATAAATTTCTATAAATATAATTTAGCGTTCAATTTGTTTTTTTGTTTTTGTTGTTTTTTTGGATTTTTTAACATTTGCTGCGGTTATACCTTCGATTTCATTAACTAAATCATCGATACTTTTTAATTCTTCAGTTTTTAAATTATTTAATTCATGTTCTAATATTTGTTCTTGCTCGGCTAAAAGTTTTTTCTTTTCATCTAATTTTTTTCTCAATCTATCCTTTGTTGCTAAATCTTGTTGCTTCCTATTTAAATTAGTTTGTGCTGTGCCTTTTTGCATACTGGACATATTATTCATGAATTTACCAAAAATATTACTTAACTCGCCCATATCGCCTAATCCTTCCATCGGATTACCTCCATTAGAAAATCCCTTCATAACATTTTGCGCTTCGGAAAATAGGTCACTTTCATTAATTGACCCGCTACTTATTTTATTTTGTATTTTACTAGTAATGCCTTTGACTAAATTCACAATCCCACTTTCATCGTTTTCTTCATCAAAATTACCACTTAGCAAATTTTGTAATAAGGCTGTGGGATCTTCCAAATTTAATTTATCCATATCTAATTCACCAGCAATCTCTTTGGCTAGATTTCCGATGGTTCCATTAAAAATTTCCGGCATCTGGAAATTCATACCACCACTCTCTTTAGAGTTAGAATTAGAATCAGAATCAGAATCGCCGTCTTCCTCCATATCCTTAAATTTATTTGTGAGATTGTTAATAATATTTATTAGGGTTTTAGTGTCTTCATCCAAATCTTCTTCGTCCGCAGATAAATGCTTTATCTGCTTTAATACATTTTTTAAATCAACCTCGTTAATAAATTCATATGCAAAAATATACATAGTATATAAATAACTCCAAATAATGCTTTTATTTTCATCAGTTAAATTTTCTGAATTCCAAATAGCGTTAAAATTAACATGTTCAAGAAGTGTATTTTCTTCAGAAAATATTATCTCGTCTTTATTAGCGATATCATTTCCCAAATTTTTACAATTATTATAAAATTCTTGTAAATATTTATCACCAGGCTCTTTGAAATCATAGTGCTGTGTATAATCGATGTCAGAAATTTTTGATAAATTTGTTAAAAACTGTTCTAGATTTTCATTAAATTTGTCCATGTTATGTAAATAATATAAAAAGGTGCTTTTAGATTATTTATAAATATACTTTTCTTATTTCATATTTTCTATTATTATTTTCTCTGAAAGAATATTAAGTACATCGAAATATACCCAAACGCTTTCCCGTTCATCTTCAGTTAATTCAGACCAATGCGACATAAGATTTTCTATAAATGAATCCATATCATTCTCATCTTTAAGAATGTTGACATTTTTACTAATAATTTTAAGTTCTTTTTCTTCTAAAATATTATTTTCTAAAAAGAAATTTAAATCTCTCTTAGCAATTATATCTTTAAACATAATATTATTAACCTTTCTTAGATAAATCTGCGAAATATAGAAAGTTGCCAAAGTTCTTGTATTGTGATTTTTTAAAGTTTCTATAGCTGTTTTAGCTAAAGATAATTTTTTGTCTTTTGGAAACCGATTACTTATCGTTGTTACTAAATTAAC
>Ga0115560_1000220_pt1 | contig 44695 bp, 41 predicted proteins | sample COGITO_mtgs_1105_5_FD_87278 | JGI IMG/M metagenome (GOLD analysis project Ga0115560, IMG submission 87278) | Pelagic marine microbial communities from North Sea - COGITO_mtgs_110509 | ecosystem: Environmental > Aquatic > Marine > Epipelagic | place: Germany:Helgoland, sampling site Kabeltonne... | reverse complement strand
CCAAGTCCCTAATACCTTTTCACCCGCAGTTCCGCTGACATTCCAATTACTGGTTTTAACCTCCCATATTTCGTCGTCAGCTTCCCAGTCTGGCTCGAATCCACCTTTTTTTACTACTTTTCGAGGATTTTTCCCCATAAGTTTTAAAATTTTATATACCATTCCTTCGCCCAGCTTTGTAGTCCATTGTCCATTATCTACTTGTCCAATCATTTTATTACCCCAAGCCTTTTCTTCGGTTTCTCGTTGTTTTTTTTGTACTTTTTTAGTAATGCCTTCTATTTTCTGAATGGGTGGTGGCTTTGTAAGAGCCCACCTAATTTGCTCTTTTAATTGCTGATCCATAATCTTAATTAATAATTTACCTTTTGTTGCAAATGTCATATATTCTTATTTATTAAAAATAAGAAAATATTTAAAATCAAATTAAAACAATATCCCATATTTCAAAATTCTCAGTAAATTTTTTAATTTATATTAATATATAAATTCTAAATTCTTATTAAATAATTCTGCAATTTTTGTACATTTTTGTATATTGTCCTTCGTACTTCCATGTTTATTAAGCAATACAACTGAATTTTCTAATATAGACACCGGTATCGCGCTATCAGGCATCTCCCCGCCTGTCCTTAAGATGAATGCCCAGTTCTGGCTGTCAATCTTATTTTCAAAATCGACCTGACCATGTTCTGATTTGTCGAAAATTTCTTGTATAAGTTTAATAGGCACCTTATTAAATGGGGTGTTAATCGCAGATGATACTCCGTCTAATTTATAACTAGTCGGTTTACTACCCGAATATGTGCCATAATTTCCCCCTTCCTCAGATTGAACGAGTCCCTTGTAATTATGATATTTCTTAAATAAGTCCATAGCGAAGTCATATAAGTCATTTTCATTATCGCATAAGAACCATTCGTTCCCCCAGTCTTCTAAAAAGTCATATTTTTTTTGTAATTCTTCTATAAATTTTTGTTCTAATAAATCGATATTATCTACCCAGTTTACTACCAGTTTTTTAATTATTGTATTCGCGCCATGAAAACTACCAAATCTTTTATTTGGCTCTTGCTCGGTCTTACCTATTTTATAAACCGGGGTTACTGGGTTATCTGGCGTACGACCACATAATTCAACAATATATATATAACCTCCCATATTTGAAGATAAGTAATAAATTTGTTCACTTAATATCTTGTAAAATCAAATTTTTTGTTTATATATATATTTATAATGTAGTTTACATTATTTTTTATGGCCATAAAATATACTCCAATCTGCTCGGAGGTAGCGAATTCCATTGATTGTTTAAGAGTTGTTATGTTTACTTCTACATTTAATTATAAAAATATTTATTCATCTATTTAAAGTTATTCTGCACTATATAAGGTAATAAGGACCATGACTCTCATAGATGATTACTTTGAACTTCAAGTAAAATATGAAAAAAAATTCGGCGAAAAAACAATAGTGCTTATGCAGGTTGGTGGATTTTTCGAAATATACGGAGTTGTCACGGACACTATAAAAAAAGGCAGAATATACGAAATTTGCGATATAACTAATTTAAATACAAGTAAGAGACATAGTAAAACCGATCCAATTTCGTTAAAAAATCCTCTTATGGCGGGGTTTCCCAATCATTCATTTGATAAATGGCAAGAAATCTTATTGAAGCACAATTATACAATTATTAAAATAGAACAGGATTCCAATGGAGTTAGTAAACCCACCAGAAATATTACCGAAATTATTTCACCAGGAGTTAATATTAATTCAAAAAATTTCTCCAATAATATGCTTTCCATTTACATCGAAGAGTACAAAGATTATAAAACAAAAGAAACTATTTTACAGATAGGCTTGGCTATTTTAGATGTAACTACAGGTCACACCAAAGTTTATGAAACCCATTCTGACCCCAACGACTTTTTATATAGTTTAGACGAGCTATTCCGGCATATACAAATTGCTAATCCCTGCGAAATTCTTATTCATACTCAGAATACCAAACTTACCCAAGAAAAATTAGTAAAATACCTCGAGATAGAGATGTACCAAGTCCATTTTAATATGTATTCGGATAGCCATATTTTAAAAAATCAGCATAAAAACCAACTTCTTGCTAAAGTTTTCCCCGAACATGGTGTATTAACCCCAGTTGAATATATTGGATTGCATAGATGTAATTTTTCTTTGATAGCCTATATTTATATTATTCAATTTAGTTACGAACACAACGAGAATGTCGTCCAAAGACTTTCTCGTCCAACTATTATGGACGAATCCAAATATCTCATTTTATCACATGATTCTATTAATCAGCTTAATCTTGTTAAAAATTTAAATTTCCAAGGATTAAAGGGAATTCAGTCCTTATGGGATGTGTTAGATAAGACAAAAACGGCAATAGGTAAACGAACCTTAAAAAGAAATATGTTAAATCCTATTATGGATAAAGGGGAGCTGAATAAGCGATATAATTTAATTGAAAAATTTTTAGAAGACGATAAACACATGAGCGCGCGGAGTTTATTAAAAAATATTGTTGATATTGAGAGATTACATCGAAAAATGGCGATGAAAGTTATGAATCCAAGCAGTTTTATTAGTTTAGATATGAGTTATACTAATATTTTGAATATTATTGATACTTTTAAAGAAGATACTAATATTAACCCTATATTACCTAAACAAGAAACACTAACTACATTTAAAAAATTTATAGCGGATTACAATGATAAATTAATTATGGATAATTTATGTGGAGTTAATTTAAATGGAATTACATCATCAATATTTAAACGGGGGCTGTATCCAAAAATAGATAAAATTACAGATAAAATAGCTTTTTATAAAGAATTTTTAGAAACTTTTAAGAATACTATTTGTAATTATGCCAATACTAACCTACCAAAACAAGTTAAAAACTTTTTATCCATAAAAAGAAACGACCGCGATGGTCATTATTTCCAAACAACAAAAACTAGGGCAAAAAATTTAAAAAAGGTTTTTGACGAAGAAGAGGGCGCGAAAGAATTTACATTTAGGGTGCGTGATAGAACAATCAACATTAAATTTTCGGAGTTGATATTTAAACCTTTTAACGCCGCTATTAAAATTAATCATCCGATGTTACAAAAATATTCTCAATTACTGGCTACATATGAAATTCAACTAGCCAAACTTTCTCTGATTGAATTTTCGGATTTACTATCTAAATATTATATTGAATACAGCGAAACACTCGATAAAATATCTAAGTTTGTGGGATTTATGGATTTCATTACCAATATAGCATTCGTATCTCTTAATAATGGATATTTTAAACCATCTATAGTAGAGAAAGAAAGGGGGTATTTTAAGGCGACAGACCTGAGACATCCAATTATTGAGGTAATTCATAACGACGTTAAATATATTCCCAACGACCTCTGTTTGGGATGTGATTCTCAAAATGGAGTCTTATTATATGGCGTTAATGCTGTAGGTAAGTCTAGTTTAATGAAAGCAGCTGGTATAGCCATTATTATGGCTCAAATGGGCTGCTATGTTCCAGCAAAAGAATTTATCTATTCACCATATAAGCATATTTTTACCCGCATCTCAAATAGTGATAATATATTTAAAGGACAATCTACCTTTGCGGTGGAAATGAGCGAACTTCGTTCTATAATGACAAGAGCGAATCGATATTCGCTTATTTTAGGAGATGAACTTTGTTCAGGAACCGAAACTACATCGGGTATATCGATTGTAACGGCTGGGGTTATTCGTCTCGCTGAGAAAAATGCGAGTTTTATTTTTGCTACTCATTTACATAAATTAAGTAAAATGGAAGAAATCAATGATATAGCGACTGTTCATAATTACCATATGGAAACAATTTTTGACAAGAAAAACAAGACGCTTATCTATAACAGAAAACTGAAAAAAGGCAGCGGTAATGCAATTTATGGACTTGAGGTAGCAAAAGCTATGAATTTAGATGATAAATTCATCAAATGTGCTGAGAAAATACGAAGAAAGATTTTAGGTCAATCGGATACAATTGTTAACAGTCAAGTATCTAGTTATAATGCTAAACTTGTTATTGATTGCTGCAGTGTATGTGGAGATGAAACAGAGGAAGTCCATCATATAGAAGAACAGCATTTAGCAAATAATAAGGGAATGATTGATTATTTCCATAAAAATAATCTGTTCAATCTGGTCCAGCTATGTCATAAATGTCATCATGAGGTTCATCATGGTTCGCTAGTAATTAAAGGATATATAGATACTACTGAAGGACGAAAGCTGGATTTTGAAAAAGTGGAGAAAAAGAAAAATACCGCTGGGCGCAAAAAATATTCGTTTGAAGATATTAAGCTGGTTAAAGACACGTATGATAGTTTAAAACGCTATACGCAGGTTAAGAGGTACATAGAAACCAAATACAATAAAAATATTTCAGTTCCAACAATTAAGAAGATGGTTTTGGGTGGGTATTGAATACAAAATAAAAAATTTATATTAAATAAAACTAATAATTATTACAATTAATAACTATTACTATTATATATCCTTAAAAATTGACTTTCACGAAACTCATACTCATATAGTCGAAGGCGTCGGTTTTGGGCGGGTATTAAATACCTGCGCGCGAGGTTGAACTACGACTTTTACCAAGGGTTTTTTTTGATACTGTAAACTTTGAAATATGTTCTACGTAATTTAGTCCCGTTTCGCCTACTTTTTACTTGTCGGTTTCAGCTTATATATTTTATTAGTTTGTAAATTAACATATTTTTGTAATATTTTTAACCCAGATGAGTCATTTAATTTAATAAATTTTTTAGAAATAGGATTGAAAATTTTAGTATAACCTCCTTTTTGGTTGGGTTTTTTATTTAATTTATTTAAATATTTTTTTATAAGTTGTTTTCCATCTTTACTAAAAACGCTGATATATTTATTAGAAAGCGGGTTATATATTTTTTGATATAAAGACCCCCTACCTCCCGTTTGTTGGCATTTAGGGAGCCGTTTTCGCTTATATACACAACCTGCGTTTTTGCAGTTTCTCATATTGTGCTGTTCACAGGATTTAGATTTTCGTATGACCGCTACTTTTTTAATTTTCTTTTTTATTTTAGGTTTGGATGTAGTTGATGAAATACTTGGGCGAGTGAGTGGTTTAGATTTTCGTATGACCGCTACTTTTTTAATTATCTTTTTTACTTTAGGTTTGGATGTAGTTGATGAAATACTTGGGCGAGTGGGGGTTGTTGTAGTAGGAGTGGGCTGAGATTTGAGTTTTTTCTCTTCTTCAAGTATAATTTTATAAAAATCCTTTTTGAAATATTTAAACATTCTCCAATCTGTTTGAAACGTAGACCATTTTGTATATTTTAAGATTTGTTTAAATATATCGCTATTAATAGCACTAATAATATCATCCCCTTCCTTTGTTGTTTTTATTTCTAAACCATAACATATTTGACTCATTCCATATTGACCTTTATAATCATTATAGGGATATTGGAATTCACCAAATGATAATATTACTTTTTTAATACCAAAATGCCCTTTATCAACATTAGAATAAACATAACCATATCCTTCTTGTGTCATATTGTGCATTACTGTAAAATTATAATTTAAATCTTTTGCTCTTATTTTATAATTTAAGTTTGTTTCATTTTTTTCTTTTTGTAAAATACACTCTCTTCTTCCATCATAGAAGGATGAAGAATATATTACTTCATTTTTACCTAATATTTTTTTAACTATATGTAAAAGACCCCCTGGTAAAAAAGGCCACTTTTTTAAATCCTCATCGTATTGTTTTTTATCCTGACCATATATAATAGATGTTTTATATACTGCTTTCTTTTCTAATAAATAAAAATCAATAGGGGTAGAACATTTAAATATATTAATACCTTCTTTTTTAGAGTAACATTTCAAATATATTATTTGATTTTCTTGTGACATTTTATTCCATAATTTATGTTCAGGTTTTCTCCAACTAGGAGGATGAACAAATAATAGTAATCCAGAGGTTTTAAGACAGTTATCAATACTATTTATTACAAATTTATCCCATAAACTTCTACCTCCATACCCGCCAGTTAATTTAGATTCCTTAGGTATATTATATGGTGGATTACCCATAATTATATCAAATGTCCCAGGCCAAGGATTTTTGGGAAATAATTTTTTTATTTTTTTATTGGTTTCTTTTACGTCCTTTAATTTTTTTTGTAGATTTTTGAGTTCCTTCTTTATATCTTCTAGTGCTTTTGACAACTTGTCTTTTTCATCTTTTTTTTGCATTGTTAAAGAACTCTCAGGAGCCTTTTCCTTACTTAGTTGTTTTAATTCATCTTTTAACAAATCAATTTGATTTTCTATACTAACTTTATCACTTTCTAATTTATTAATTTGTCTTTCTATAATAGTCTCATCTCCAAAATCTAAAAAACTGGCTTTTAAAATATTCGCCTTCGCCGTTGAATCAATCATTTTAAATATTTTTTTACAAACTTTGCAGTTTACAGGATTTAATTCAACCATATACAACATTTTTTCAATAATATGTTTACTTCTTTTTGCTTCATCTGTAATAACAGATTTTAAACCTTTCATTAATTTATAATAAACTACAATCGGAAAGTTGCCTATACCATTTGCGGGGTCTAACCATTTTAAATCCTTATTTTTCCATACGGACGGAGGTAATTTATCAAGCATCTCGCAAACTAATTCAACTGGTGTAAAGACTTCCCCAAATAATTTTTTTTCTTTGTCTTTAATTACCAGATGTTGTCTTACAATAGTAAGAATATTTTCATCCATATTATTATTAGCAGATTTTTTTGTTGCCGCACCGCCTGTTTGTTTTGTAGCGGCTCCATCATCTTCAGGTAATTCTTCAATTTTAGGTTCCTTACATTTCGGTAAAAACTGTTTAACATTGGTTTTGAAATTATGAAATTTATCTCTTAATAAGCAATAAAACTCCAAGAATTCAATAAATTCAGTAGTATGTTTTATATCTTCCAAAAAACTAACTACTAATTTCCTACTTTTATTAAGAATTTCAATATTTTTATCCGCGTCAGCACTATCACCTAAATTAAGAGAATTTAAATATGCGAAATGACAATCAATTATGTATTTGTTTTCTTCACAAATTTTTTTAATTTCCGAAACTCGCAGAGGATAGCGTATCTTTTCCATAAAATTTTCAAAATTATGTTTACCGCATTCGGTATAACTATTATAATAAGGTGTTTGTGTATGTTCGGGCGCGTTGCCCCCTACTAAATATGTATTTATCTCGGTGTAAGATTGGGAAGTTGTACTTATATGTGCAAGTATTTTACTTGCTTGTATTCCCAAAGAATCTGTTCCATTATAAAGCAATCTGTGTTTTTCTGAATATTTCTTAAAAGCATTTTTAATCCTAGTATTTTTATCCAAACTAAAAGCGATTCCATTCTTTATTATTTCTAAAAGAATAGTTTCGTCTATTTCATTTATTTCCTTTTGTGCTGCTCCGCCACTTTGGGAGGAAGAGGGAGAGGAAGAGGAAGAGGAAGAGGAAGAGGAAGACGAGGATGAATAGGAAGAGGAAGAGGGAGAGGAGGGAGAGGAGGGAGAGGAGGGAGAGGAGGAGGTGTCAATAAAATCCTCAAAAAGAATGTACAATCCAAATACATCATTTATATGATTAATTATTTTTTCAAAAGCAATCTTTTGTTCCTTTTTAGTTTTTTCAGTAAATTTTTTAGCACCGGCGGCCGCATCTGCCTCCGCTTTTCTTTCTAACAGATCGCGTTTCTCTACATTTTTTTGCTTGACAATTTTTTTTAAGAGTTCTAATTGTTCGAGGTTCTTATATAACTCCTCGGAAAAAGATATGACTTTCGTATTACGAAGTATTTTTGTCAGAGATTCTTTTTGAGAATCATATAATTTATTTATAAATTTTTTAGAATTGCTGATATCTAGTTTTTGTATAAGATTACTGTAAATGTTTTTATATTCACTGTCTTCTATTTGTTGATTATTAATACCATTAATATTAAATGTAAATAAATTTTTTAATAACATCGCTCTCTTTTTTTTCCCCGATACATATTGATTTCTAGTAGACATCGCATTATAATCTAAAAAAAATTTAACAGCTCGCTCGTGTAGTAAATCAATAAAATATCCATCAGTTTTACCAGGAGGTCTTTCTGTTAAAACTCTGAACATACTTTGATAGATAGTATCAACATTACTGATAGGATCCATATGTAAAGCAACATCAACGCATGGAAAACTTATACCTAATCTCAGCTTCATTCCTGTTAAAATTATAACACTTTTTTCTTTTACTGAGGCGCGCGCAGCCTCTTTCTTTATACAGTCTCCTAAACTTTTTTCACCTTTATATTTTACACATTTCGTTGACACACATGGTTCATTTTCATTATCATAAGTTGTTACATTTAAACTGTCGTAGTTAGGAATACTACCCCCTTCACGATCTTGTTTTGTAGCAAGGTCTGGTATTTCATATTGAATACATTTCTTTTTAGTTTTTTTCTTACACAGAGAAATACCATGAACTATAATTACGCAATAATTTTTACGAAAATAAGGGTCTTTCATCATTTGTTTTGCCAGATTTCGCGTCATATGTTCAATTCTATTACCTTCACCGTCTTTAGCCGTTGTTTTTCGTCCACAACCAGGGGGTGTAGGAAGAAACCATAATTGCGAGTGAGTTTTCCGTGTTACATCGTATCCAAATCTTTTGTATAATAAATTATCATAAATATCTTTTTGTATATATTTTAAAAATGAAGTTGTAAACGACGGATAGGATAATTTATCTTTGTCACATGCCAAAATTTTTTCACATATGAGTTCTCGTGTTATCTCTTCTTTTTGAAGTATTCCTCCCTTCTCCACTTGAATAAAAGGTTTTACCATCGTTGGATAGACTACATTTAAATTAGGGTATTTACTATATTGTTGTGCTAACTCTTCATATAAAATACCTCTTTCAATATTCTCATCAACAATTTCACTAAAAACCTGCTTTTTTAATTGAGTATCTATATTTTCTAAAAATCTAACTTTCATTTCTTCACTAAAATCTTTCATATTTTGCATATCTTCGTAACTCCACTGAATAAGTTTTCCACCATATCGCATCATTGGTTTTGAAAAAGTTGCGGTAACCATAACAAATACCGAATTTGTTTGATCTAAACGATTATTGTCTGGTCCAAATACAAATTTTTTTAAAAGATGTCTCTGAGCAATAGCAATACTAGCTCCTTTGTGAACTTCATCGAAAAAAATTAATTTTTTATTTTGGTCTAATATATTTTTAAATTTTTCTTGCATTCTAGGTGCTTTTTGTTTAAGTGTTATATCTGTTTCTAAAACTTGTAAAAAATCACTTTCATCTTTTTCTAAATCATATGTTGTCTGTCCAGCTTGTGTTTGTGTGCCAACTATTACCCATTCACTATTTTTTTTAAATTCACCTTTTGATTTTTTAAGTTTAACTAAATCGTATTTTTCCAATGTTTCACGTCTAGTTGCTCCTGACTTAACCCATCCCATTTCTTGACTGAGTAATATAATATTGTTATCGGATGGTTGAATTTTTTTAATATCCTCTCCTTTTTCAATCTTATGGATCTTAAATCCACTTTCCTTTATTTCAGGTAATTCCTTAAACATATCGCTGAACTGACCCATCGTCTCTGTTTTAGCACCTAAAAAGATTATAACTTGATTTGTTTTTGCGAGTCTTTTTTTTATCAAACCGGCGATCATATAGGATTTTCCACTTCTTGGAACAGCACCCCATACAAATTTTTTCTCTTGATTATCATTAATTTCTCGATCCGTATAACGAACTATATATTCTTGGTGGAAACGTAAAGTTAAACCTTCTTTAGGTTTTACAATATCTTTCTGATTCTTTATTATAAACTTGTCTATTGTAGTTTTTTTTAAATCGGCTAATAGTTTTTTGTAAAATTTATCTAAATGCTCTAAATCCATTATTTTAAAAAACTTTCTCTTAATTGCTTTATCCGTTCTATTCATTTTTTTTTCTAAGCTTAATTTATCTTTTACAAGGAGAACAATATTATAATCACGTAATGACTTATCATTAGCCTCTAGATTAATTTCAGGTATATCATATTTACCAACAGATCTTTCTTTTTTAAAATATTTACTTGAAAATAAATATTTTTTATTTGTATTTTTAGTAACTTTACCTATACATCCTGGAATAGTTATTTCTTGTCCAGGATATTCGACTTTAGGTTTTTTTTCGCTCTCCAGTACATCCTCGACGTCGTTTCTTTTATGTTCAAAAAATAAATCAGCTATACCACTTTTATTACTTTCATTTACAAATGTCTTCGCCAAAATATCATTTAATTCTCTACTCTCTCTTTCTAAAGTTTCTAGTTTTTTAAAAAAATGTCTTTTTTCACCACTTTCTAGTAAATTATCATAATTAAATAAAAATACTAATATCCATAATGCCTCAAAGACATGTCCATCTGTATTTATAACCTTTTTTTCAGCCTTATGAGGAAATAAATCAATAAAGTCTCTTACATCACCTTCATTCTGGCTTTTTATTAATTTTAACAAATTTTTTAATGTTAGTCCTTCTTTTGTAAAAGAAGGATACCCAGATATCATTTTTTTTGTCAATTTCCCTTGAATTTCACTACACATTTTTTTTATATTATTTTTTTTTTCCTTTATTGAAGATGTATTATAATACAATTCAAACATACGCATTAATTCATTATCTATATCTGGTAATGGTGAATCCGATTTTTTACTCATTTATTATAATAATAAAATATAAAAAATACACCATACTTGTATAAATAATATTGGTTATTTATAGGATTTTGATTAAATACTAAACACATTTAATAAAAAAATGATGTATTCTATTATTTTTATGTTATCTACTCTAAATTAAGACCCCGTGAGTTTTCGCGCTTTTTGCAGTTGCTCGGCAAGTGTCACTTTCGGTCGGTAGGAGTTTGGGAAATCTAGTCGCGCGGCCAATCCAACCACCAGTTCGCCATACTCATCCTTCTCCGCGGTCAAATCATCTATTTCCTTCTTCATCAACGACAACAGGAACGTCGAGTTAATAAGAATGCTTGTTGTAGGATTCGGGTTTGCCGCTGTTTTTGTAGAGAAGGCCTTAATCTCATTTAGGGTTCCACCACCCCCCTCCAATACCGCACACTCGCCGTTGAAACTATTTACCAGCCATGCCATCAACTCTTGTCGGACGAGTCCCCCTCCGTAACTAATAGGCCAAATGGTGTGATTATCCCATAAACCCTGCATCGGTTCTGTCAACATCTCCCCACCACCACTAGTCCGAAATGAGTTCATCCAATGGGATTTCGCATCAGGAAACTCACCAGGAAACACTGCTGGTTCGTCTTGTGTGGGAATAAGACGTCGGGCAACCTGAACGGGTGGGGGGTATTTCTCATGGGCGAGCGATACATAGAGTTCCAGGTCCCGCTTAGCGCTTCGAAGCAGTCCATCAATACCGCCTGGGAGTCCTTCCATTTCCTTCAACGCTTTTTCCGCAGTCCGAATTTTGTCCCTCTGCAGTCCGTCAGGAACTGGACGCATATGCTTGTCAACTTGCTGAGTAGGGAAACTGCTTCGGTCGAGAGCATCTTGTTCATAAGTGCTGACACCCATCCCACACACAGCACGACGAGTTTCCTTGTTTACGACAGGGATAATGGAGAAGAGCCGCACCCCGGGGTACAACTCTGCCAAGATTTTCGTCACCATAAACGTCGTTCCCTTCCCATCATTGCCGCCGACGACTACCAGTAGGTGTTCCTCCCCCCACTTCGCGACAACTGTTTTCAAATAAGCACGCAGGAAAGCCTCTGAATGCTTTGCCCATAGCTTTTCAGCGGAACCAATAAACATCAGAATTTGCTTACGCCAATCGGTCTTAAAGGTAACGAAAGTTTCGAGCATCTCGGGGTTCATAAGTCGTTCGACACATTCATACCCCAGCGAATATCCGCAGTTGTCAATGACCCGCTGCTTAAGTCGGGACAAGTCTTCCACTAATAGATCCATAATTTTTCCGGTGGAAGCCATCTTCTATAGATTAAGAGTAAGAGCAAAAATGTATCGATTTTATTATACTATTCACTCTGTGGTATATTATCAAATTTATTTTTCCTCTGCAAAAATCTATTTAATTTAGTGGTTATAATAATATAAAATAGTCTAATATATAATATTATAAATGAAAATTGTGAGCACGGATAATATCCATAGTTTATTTTCTAATAAAAAATACAAAACTGGAGATATAACACAAAGAAACCATAAATAATAGATATTTTATACCGTTGGAAGTTTCAAATGAACATTATCTTGTAAATATTTAATATCAAAATTACCGTCTTTTTCAGTTTTAATTAACTTATTATTCATATTATCACGGAATTTACTTTGTCTTAATCGATGATTACATATAACAATTGTATTTTTACTTTTATAATGTATTGCCATATCACTTAAACTACCCTGGCCTATTGTAGCAACAAATATATCTGAATTTATAATATCAACAAAATATTCATATAAACAAAATTCAAATATTACTTTTATATTTGTATTATTATCTTTTAAATTTATTAAATAAAAAACATCTTTTCCATCGTAACCTTTCCATTTTTCAGTATATATATATATATTTTTTTTAAATTTAATTTTTTTTAAATTTTGAATAATATTTTCATAATATTTTACAGACCGATGTAGAGGCCGGTGAAATACATCTCCTTTGCGTATATGAATAGAAATATTTATTATATTATTATCATTTTTAATAATTGGGATTTGATTATTATTTGGAGAAGTCAATAAAAGTGTCCTTAAATATAACGTTAGTTTATTATATGTTCCTTTTTCTATTAAATTAGATAGTTCCCAATTATATACATTACTTAATTGTATTCTTGTTGCGTTAGATAACTGAACTATTACAGATTTATTAATATTTTTTTTTTGCATATCTTCAATTCTTTCAGTAATTTTTTTAAATCTATTATATCCCATTCCCCAGTAATTTCTCAAAGAATATTTAATAGTAATGATAGGGTTGTTAGGTCTATTTATAAATATATTAGATGAGTTTAAATTAAACATATTAAGATGATTATTACAATTATTTTCAGGAAATTTCCAATAATCATTTATAATTGTTTTGTAATTACATATAAAATAAAAGCAAAATGCTGTTAAATAATCTTTTAGTTTATGCCCTGTTCTTCCGCCAGAATCTTGAATAATTTCTATATATATCATATGATATATTATATATATAAAAAATATTAAACTAATGGAAATTTAAATTTAGTGTGATTTGTTATAATAAACTATAATTATATATTTGAAAAATACAACATAAAAAATGTAACATTTTAAATGCCAAACGGTTAAAACTAAGTTTTATATCATTTTTAAATATAACATTACCATCCAGTATAAACAATATCCCTAACCGTGATGCACTCTAAGCTTAAAAAGTTTAAAATGTCTCTCCGAGTCCTCCACTGTTCTTTGGGCATTTTTTCCAAGTATTTTGTTAAAAATTTGTTTTTCTCTTCGGGATTATATATACTGATTTTTTTTACTAAATATTCTGGAAAGCTATATATTAATAATAATGGGTATTTGGCTATATACGTTCTGGTAATAAATTGTTTTCTTTTTTTACTAGGCTCGAAATATATATTCATATACGATTCTTCAAAAGGAAAACGAGTTCGGTGGTTTTTATAAAAACGCTGTATTGTTTTAAGATTAACAATTCGTGTATGTATAGCTAATTTTAACAATCTATAATTTTCCGTACTTGTTTGCGAATAAGCTATTTCGTCAAACATATTAAAATAGTCAAAAATAGTTTTTAATAATTCATTTGGTAGATAAATCATATAAATTATTATAATCACCGTTTTAACTTTATAAAAGTTGCACAAATAAATTTAATTACAAAGTCTATCTTATATAAGAAATAAATAATAAATCATAAAAAATACACAAATAGGATAAATTATAATAAATATAGATATTATCAAAAAACATATAGATATTACCCAAATTTCAGCCCGAGCGTTATCTATTAAATAATTACAGGTAGTTATATCATATTTTTTTTTACAAACTGGGCAAGTGTAATAACTTGGATAATATGGGTTCCCTTTTTTCCATTTTATTATACAGCCTCTATGGAACTTAGTATTACATTCTTTACACTTCCAATAAATTTTTTTATTAGGTTCTATACAAATTGCACATAAATTATCATCTGTGCTATTCACAGTAGGCATAGATATATAAATACATAACCTTATAAATTCTTATAAATATTTAATTTAATTTGATTTGATTTTCTTTACACCTTTGAACATTTAAAACACCGACTTAATACAAAATTGATTCAAAAATTAATAACGTTTAATTATAAGATGTCCTATACCTCTAATAAAAAACTAAATGATAATATTGAAAGTCTTATAGAAAAGGAATTAAATATGCCTATGTGGTCAAGTTTAACACAAGAAGAAAAAGATAATATAATGAAGAATAGCAGAGATTCAGCACCTGCTGATTATTATCAATGTTTAATTGTAAAATCCGAAGAACCCAAACCAAGTTTGATGAATATTATATCTTATGATCCATACTGCGGTTTATTAAGTAGAGGAAGCAGAGCAATATATACTTTAAATCTTAAAACAAAAAAACCTACAAAAAACTCTCATATTCAAACAAAACTTTCAGAAGGTTTATGTAATGAAATTATTAGGTCGATACCATCTGACAGACAATATACAGAAGGTTCGCTTACCCCTTCTGCGAAAGTTCATATAACAAAAAAATCTACAATAAAACCGCGCACATCCGATAATACAAAAATAGAGGTTAAGACAAAAGAAGGTAATTTTTCAAATGGTTATGGAGAAATTACTACACATTCCGACTCTACATGGAAAGGCACTTGGAAAAATGGTAAATTACATGGTATTGGTAGATATGAAAACGAACGTGTTATATATGAAGGTAATTATATAAATTCTAAATGGAAAGGAATGGGTATATATACCGACAAAGATAATAATCCTCAACGTATCATTATTGGGAAATGGAAAAAAAATTTTACAAAATACGTTGGAAGCCCAATATTTGTACAACAAGAGGGGCTTATTCATAGCTACGCAGGTACTTTTATGACGGAATTATTTGATGATGGTCATATGCTCGGCGAGCGGCACGAATTCACTTCTGAAGGTTGTGTAAAAGATACGAATTGGAATAAACCAAATGTAGAACGCGCAAAAAAATATAAAATTATTGAGGGGATTTTTAATAAATATTCCAAATTAAATAATATTAAACCTAATTATTGGAAAGAACTTGAAGATATTTTATTAGAATTTGAAAAAAATTATGATATGTTGTGGAATATGTAATATTTAAATTAATATTTAGATAAGTTACACACTAACGGATTTGTTTAGTTAGATATAATAACCAATCTTCGATATATTTATAGTTCCATTCATGTTAGGTTATCCATTTTGTTTTGCGTTTATAACATAATCCATCATATTATGTAATAATTTATATCATTACTATGAAATTTATAAATATCTTTTATTTTGTATTCCCATTATTATATTAATAGTTAAATTCTGTATACTTAATCAATTTTGTATTAAGTCGGCGTTTTAAATGTTCAAAGGTGTAATAATAAATCATATTTTATCTTAATATCCTCACACGCTTTATCAATATCAAATAATGCTTTATTTCCAAAATACTTGGTTTCTATTAAAAACTTCATCATTTCTCGTAACTTTATGAGCCCCCCTCCCAGTTCCAAAAGTCGGTCTGTTAGTATATTATATATGTAAAAATTTTCATCTTGTGATGATATGACATCGGTGGTAGTCCGTTTATTTAGTAAATATAAATATTTATATACGGCCAATTGAAGGATGTGTGTTTTTTTAAGTTTTTTAACACACTTAAATTCATATATATCTTTGTCATCCACACAATCAAAATATCCATTTAATTTACGATTTCGTAATTCATCCTGGTTTTTTACGGTCATCTCCAATTCAAATTTAGCATTATTACTTATACCCAAACTCTCTAAGCGTTGGATACAGAGTTCTAACTTTTCTTTAGATAACCAATTATAGTTATTTATTTGATCCACTTTAAACCGATATCCACTCTTATAAGCACGCCATTTATTAGCGACATATAATAATTGTTCTGAACTCATAATATTTAATTTAATATCCTCTTCTAATTCTTCTATATCATCCTCATCTTCATCTTCGTCACTATCCGGTAAAAATGCATACTCGTCACCCCCCTTTGGTGGACTTATATTAGGATTTAATTCCAATCTATCAAATATATCCATACTACCCTTCAATTTATATTCAAATAATGCTGGTATAGCAGTACCTGTAATTTCGCTCACATTTTCATACCCGTATTTTTGCTTTGTTTTGGTTTTAATTTGGATAATATCGCCCAGTTTTCGTTTTGTTTTGAGAGATACATATTCTAAACATCGGGTTAAAGTTTCGTTGGATAAATGTCGTATTAAATCGGTGACCGCGGTTTCTATCGTTTTTTCATTTTTAGGTTTAAATAGTTGGACCCATAGTCGAAATGAGGCAAGAGGGGTAACCCCATTTCTACCTCTATGGCGTATGGGGTATCGTACATTCGCGTAATTCTCCAGTTCTTCTGTATTAATAAATGGGAGAAAATCATTTTTATGGTGATGGACCAAAACCAAATGTTCTTTTGCCCGTGTGGTTGCGACATACAATTCATTATGACATTTATTGGGGTCGGCGTCTTTCGCATAAAATTTAAAATAGGAATCGTCAAAATTAAAGACAATTACCACTTTTCTCTCTAAACCTTTCACCTGATGAAATGTAGAAAACACCATTTTACCCTCTATTACGTCATTATCCACCTTTTCTTCGTCACATGTAGGAACATATATGGGGATATCTTTTAAAGTCCCTTTGATCTCATTCTCTAACATTCTAATTGGCTGTTTACCTTTTTTAACCGATGGTGCTAAAATAAATATATCACTCGGTTTATACCCTTTGTCTAAGAAATATTTTACCTCTTCAAATATAACTGCTGGTTTGAAACAATCACATATTATATATTTCGGTTTATTAGGTGTTACTTTCTCTGATTTAATTCTATCACTTTTTAGCATACATTTATTTATAAATTTTGCCATTTCATGTGTAATACGGAAACTATATGATAGATTAGTTTTTTTCCAAGATAAATTATTGAAATTGAACAACGTATCTCCTCTAATAATAAAACGAGCATCCGCGTCATTAAATTGATAAATACTCTGACATTTATCACCTAAAATACATATTTTAGCAGATTTTTTATTAAATACTTGATTGTCTTTATATATTTGACATAATAAACGATAATATAATATCGTCAAGTCTTGGAGTTCATCCACAATAATTATATCATAGTCAAAATTGTTCAGAGGTTTTAAAATACTGTTCATCATTTTTTTCATGACAGAATCATTATAGCAATTTCGGTTATAATATTTAACACAAAATGAGTGAAATGAATGAACTTCCATATTAGAAATATTATGTGTAATCACTTTCTGTCTTGTGTCTATTTTAAGGTTAGCGTTGTATGTTAAAAGTAATATTTTTTGATCCATATAATTTTTAGCTATGTGTAAACTAGTTGTCGTTTTACCGCTGCCAGCTACAGAATCCACTAACACATTACTGTTTTTTAGATTTTGTATGACTTCGTGTTGTTCTTCAGAACATTTTGGAAGAGAAATATTCATTATAATATAACTTTTAATATATTAAATCAAATCAAATCAAATTCTTATAAATATTTAATTTAATTTGATTTTCTTTAAAATAATCATTCTATAATATACGACATAATCCAATTATGAACCACGACCCTCCAAATCCCGACAAGCGAGCTGGTAAGAAAATTAAATGTAAGAAAAAAACTAAAACAAAACCACCAAAAGATGATGTTATTATAACACACTCACAGTTCCAATTTAGGAAAAAAATTGCCGCATTCGATTTTGACCACACACTTGTAAAACCTAAATCCACGACTACATTTTCCAAAAATGCTACTGATTGGATATGGTTAAGAGAATGTGTAAAAGACGTTGTGCTAAAATATTACAAAAAAGGCTATTCAATCGTAATATTTACTAACCAAAGCAGAGATTATAAAAAGGAACAGGTTAAAACTGTATTGGATACCTTGAACATCCCATATAAAGCTTATATTATGTATAATAAGTCCTTAAAAAAACCTAATCCGTTTTACTTTAATAAACATATTACTAACAAAACATATGACAAGTCCCTTTCCTTTTATGTGGGGGATGCTCTTGGACGCCCAGGTGATTGGAGCGACAGTGACAAAGAATTTGCAATAAACAGCAATCTAAAATATATAGAACCTGAGGAAATATTTCCTTTCCCAAGGAACCCATCTGTTAAACTGAAAAAGGTTAAAGTCCAAGAGCTCGTATTAATGGTAGGTTATCCCGGAAGTGGGAAATCAACCTATGTCGCAGAGAATTTTACTGAACCAAATTATAGTATAATTTCAGGCGACGCATATAAATCATCTCAGTCTAAAATAGTAAAGGCGCTTAAATTAGAATTAAGCAAAGGGCAATCTACTGTATTAGATGCGACACATTCGAGCGCAAAAAAAAGAGCTATCTTTCTAAAAATAGCAAAAGATTTGGGATTGTATACCAGAGTAATTCATATAAATGCCTCTATTGAACAGGCATTATATCAAAATCAAAAGAGAACCAAACCAGTTCCTAAAATAGCTATGTGGATGTACCGAAAATATTATGAAGAACCTACTAAGGACGAAGATATAGATGATATAATTGTAATATAATTTAAAATAAATTTGATTTACGTTATATTAATTAGTATAGTATTAATCAGACCGATAAGATGGCACCGCCTCCCACAGAATGCTGTATTTGTATGGATAATACAACTGATATTGTATTAAATTGTGGTCATTCGTTTTGCAAGAAATGTATTCGCCAAACCTTATTAAAAAATCCTGAATTTGAGCTTAAATGTCCCTTGTGTAGAAGTAAAACTTTAAAGACAACGGATAAATATTTAAACCAAACTTTAAAAGAAATCGAATTCAATCGAGGAGATAGTAATAATTATGAAGAAAATTATGCGATTATTCATTATATATTAACGTATTTTGATGGATGGCGGCATTTCGGAGTAAATACTTATCCTAAAATCCCTAAAGGATATAATACAAAAGAACTATCGGTTTGTAGTATTAGGTATGGAAATCACGATTACGTATATAATGTATTTCTTGCTATTAAAAATAATGCGCCAGAATATAATTTATTTATAAGCGCTACCAAACAACCTAACTATCACAAGCTGTATAAACACCCAAAAAATATCTATCGAGGTAAAAAAATTCGCCATGGCTGCGTTATAAATTGGAATTTTACGAGTTAAATAATGTATCGCTATAATATAGATGAGTTTAAAACCAGTTTCATATGTTATAATTTCTGCTTTAATAAGTTTTTTTTATTTTATGGTGGAGTCAATTTCAAATTACAATTTAGGTAAAAATAAAGATGAGTTTAAATGGAATATAGAAACTCTTATAAAATTATTTAAAATACCACCATTAATAGAAGTATTTAAAATAGCTCTGACTGTGGGTTCTTTTGCTATTTTAAGTTCAATTACATTTACAATTTTAGATTATATTTATTTGGGCTTGTTAAAATAATATATATATATATAAAGCATGTACTCGAAAATTGCAAATCCAAAAACTGGCAGAATGGTTTCTGTCAACGGTAGATTAGGTAAAGAGATATTAAGAAATTATTTAAATGTTTTAAGCGCAGGTGCACGCCGCCCACGATTGGAAAGAACGAAAAGGGCGCTACGTCTTCCCGCTGTCCAGGAGATGGGAGCGAGCGCGGATTATAATACGAAGAAGGAAGTTGCCGAGACGAGAAAAATGCTCAACCGTATGAAGGAGAAGGAAATGAAAGAGGCTCCTGTTCTTCAAGCAAAATTAGCAGCAGAGGAGGAGGAGCGGTGGAAAAAGTGGAAGGAGAGAGGCGTACCGCAGCAACTAAAAAGAGAAAAAATAGAAGAAGAGAGAGAGGCAGCTGCAGAGGAGAGGAGATGGAGGGCAGCGCAGGAGCATTTGGATTGGCAAATCAAAACTGGTTACTAAGACAAAAAGTAATATTTAAATTAGGAAATATCCTTTCCCCCCCCATAATTAACAGAAGTATTTATTTGGGCTTGTTAAAATTATATATATATATAAAGCATGTACTCGAAAATTGCAAATCCAAAAACTGGCAGAATGATTTCTGTCAACAGTAAATTAGGACAAGAGATATTAAGAAATTATTTAAATGTTTTAGAGGGGGGGCGTGTGAGGGAGTCCCCCGGCAGCACTACGACGCTTGTATGCGGACAGTGGCAAGAAAAACCACGCCTCCACCAAAACCAGTTGAGGACACACGCACCGCTGAAGAAAAAAAAACTGATGATGACGCCGCCACCGAAGCTTCAGCTTTAAGAACAAGAATAAATAACCTTGCTCGAAAGCAGTGTAATGGAGCCAATCGACAATATTACGACGCGTGCATGAAGGCCGCGGCAGAAGGATTTAGAGATAAAGCACAGAAGCAATTAGATGAAGAGAAAAAAGCTGCACAAACATTTAAAGATACATATTTAGCTATGGAAAAGGAAGATTTGATAGAAATATTGGTGGTAAATAATAATAAAATTGCTGATCTTGAAAAGAAAGTAGTAGAGGAAGAAGAAGAGAAGGTAAAGGCTGTGGCTGGAGCGAAACAATTCTGTTCATATAATGCTAAAATGGAGCTAAATATGGCAACAAAATTACTTAATAAAGAAAATACCGATCTCAAATCTAGTGTCGCCTATACTAAACGCGAATTACAAGAAACAAAACAAAAAGTAACTGAAACAGAACAAAGATTAACTGAAACAGAAAAAAATTTAACTGAAACAGGAAAAAAATTAGAAAAGGCTCTCTGCCAAGTAAACAAACTTAAAACCGCAAAGGGGCAAGTAGGATGGAATGCTTTAAAAAAAATTAATTGTTAATAAATATAAAAATAAACCCACTACCTAATATTAATTTCTAATAAAAAGATGATAGACTAAAAATGAAATAAAACCAATAATTACGTCAATCAGTAATGGTAAGTAGGAATTTTCAAGTGAATTAATTGCCATATAAGCAAAAATAAAATATAAAACCGAATGAATAGGTCTTAAATTATTCCACCAAATTTTATCTCCAAAAACTTCTGCTCCAGTTGCTCGTATGCCTGTTAGATAAATATAAATAAACCCTATTGCGGGCATTATAGCTAAATAGCCCATGTATTTTAAATTTTTTTTAGATAATCTATGGGCTAAATATACAAACCCTATTCTCAGAGACATACATCCAAATAAAAATAACAGCATTCTTTTGATTAAGTTTTTTTGTATTTTCATAACTATATAATATATAACCTGTTTATTAATTATTAAGTTCATCCATAAAATTTTTATAATAATCTTCATAACGATAACCATTAAGATTATTAAATCCTCGAACTTGTGATAAACTATAAAACAATTGTGGATGCATAGGCCGTTCTTTGGTTTGGTATAGCTCATCTGGCTTCAGATTTTTATATTTAAGGGCTTGGGGGTGCTTGTCATATGTTGTCAGAGCGGAGTTCCAAGTAGCGACATAATCGTTATGTAAAAGAGCTGACAAATGGGGAACGGTCGTCATATTGTAGTAGTTTAATAAGAAAAGTTTCAAATTATGTAAATATCAAATTTTTATTTGAACGATATATATCTAACTTCATATCTCACAGATTTAGGTGGGGAATTTTCGTTTTGATATACCGGTATAATTAAGAAGTGACTACCTTTATCTGTGCTAGATATACATTGTCCAGGAGCAATATTTTCTAATAATTTTAAGTTACACGATGGGTTGTATCTTGTAATAATTATTCTATCTGCTTTAGTAAGGTCCGTTTTTCTCTTCCCTGAACTTAATAATTTAGTAGTAACTTTATAATCATTTTCAACTGGATGAATCGCTTTTGTTGTTGTAGACACACTTTTAACACGCATCTCGCGGATTTTAGTATTGAGGAACTTCTTTGCCTTTGTATGACTTTTAAATAAATGCGGATGAACAACATATTCGAAGTCTTCTCCACACGTTTTATATTCACTCTTATTAATAATTATATCACCACCATTTGTACTTTTTCTATAAGCCAATTCACATAAATGAGAGGATTTTTTCTCCATTTCAATAGCAATTTTATTGAAGGCGGGAGTGGTATAAACAGTAGGAGGTGCGTAATTTTTAAAATGTTTAATATTACCCTTAAGTCTTCCAGCAATTTGCGAAGCTTCAGCCTTACTGGAACATTCCGATAAAATACCATGGGTAAATATGAATTCCTCAGACATTATGGAAATACCCCTACTAATACAGATATATCCTGTAATTACAAATGGGAAATTATATAGCCCATATTTGTTATATAATTTAATTAGTAGAGTAGCAAATTCATCGTCTTTGGGGTGGTCAAAATTATGATTTATACCAGGAATAGATATTGAAATACCATCACCGTTTACAATCATAACGGCCATACCATATTTCAAACATAGGTCTTTAATCTTATGATGGGTTAGCTTTCGTGAACGCCCTGGAATAAACCATTTAGTCCCTGGTTTAATTTCCGAGTTTTGTTCTCGGAGAATATTTTCCGCAAAAGCGAGATAATTTTCCACACTGTCTTTAATAATAATATTGTTTCCCCTCCAACCATGATAATTTGCAGCTGTTGAATTTTCAATCGGATATACCTTCATATGTTCATATTCTTTAAAAAGTTTTTCGACTGTCGCCGAGATTGCGAATACTTCTACATTATCAAAATTTTCTACACATGGTCTGAATGTATTATCGATATATCTAGTAAATTTATCGGCTTCATCCAACCAAATCTTAAAATAGTATCCCTCGCTAAAGCTGGTATTGAAGGCATTTATAATTTTGTAAATATCGTCGATTCTTGTTGTATTGGTGCAACAAATAACGTTATCTATTTTTTCGAAGGCAATACCGAAGCATACCTTTGTATAGTCGTGATATTCGGTTCTATTATGAGACGATAATTCGATATATGCGATATCTCCTATTACATATTTTTCTAAATCTTCGTTGACACGATTGCTTGTTTGTTTTGTCAGTAATAAATTATTATCACAAAGTATAATATTTATAATACGTCTCCCTTTAGGGTCTGTCTCATTGATATGCGCTATAATCTCCTGAATCATAATGAAGGTTTTACCCGATTGCTCTGGTTTACATATTAGGGTAAATTTTTCTTCCCATTTATTATGATATACTTTAAAATTTTTTAGTTTTATTAACGCTTTTACTATTTTGTTTTCGGAGACTTTCAAATTTATAAGAACTCTGCCTTTTGCCTTGTCTTGTTGGGAAGTTTGTAATATTTTTCCTACTTTATTATTATAATTCACGTATTTTCCTCTTAATCCATGAATTATAATCTTTTGTCCAACCAGAGCATCAATATTTTCTATTCTATGAGACATATTAATAAAATAAAATTAATATTTACTATAATCAAATTTTTAATTTATAAACATTTATTGAGTGGTACTGATTTTCATTTTGTTCTTCCCAACCAATAAAATTACATTCATTTAAGCACACTATTGACCAAAGTGACATCTTATAATACTTTATTTATAAGAAGCCATTATATCAAATTTATTTTTTATTCATGTTATGTAAAAACTCTTTAACTTTTTGAAGGGCGATTGCTCTATGTGAGATAATATTTTTTCGTGAAGATGGGAGCTCTGCGAATGTTTCAGTTTCTCCATCGGGTAAAAAAATTGCGTCGAACCCAAAGCCATTTTCACCCCTTTGTTTAATAATAGTTCCATTACATCGTCCTACAAATAATATAGGTTGTGCGTTAGGTCCAGGAGAGTAGGCGAATATGCATTGGACATAAGCACTTTTATCTTCATACGCCTCTAATAAATTATTCAGACCAGTAAGACCAATCTTTGCTACAAACCACTTAATATACACTCCTGGTAACCCACCCAGTGCATTAAAACAAAGCGACGTATCTTCTGATAAAACTGGACCTTCTACTTCAATAGAAGCTAACCTACATTTTTCCCGTGCGACAAATTCAGGCTCTCCTTGTAATTCGGGTAAATCAAGTTTTTTATTAACTATATTTAACCCCCTCCCAGTTTCACCTATTAAAATCGCTTTTACTTCGTTTAACTTATTTATATTCCCTGTTACAAAGGTAATCGTCTCCATATCCATATATTTATCATAATATATTTAATATCATAAAATTAACTTAAAATAGAATATATATATATATATTATATAAATCGCTGTATGTTTGACATAATTTCAACAATTACATGGCCTATTTTAAACTATTTGTATAGTTTTATTAATTTTAGTGACGAACCAGTAACCCAGGAAAAAATAGTTATAAATAGTGTTTCGCTAACAAATTGCTATACAACCTTTATATTGGGTTCTCTCTATTTTTTATCTGATAAAAACTTTTTACGCGAAACTTCTATTTCTTTAAGTGTCGCTTATTTTATTTGGGATACATACCGGATTATATTAACTAAGTCTAAAAAAGAAAGTCCTTATATAGTGCATCATATCGCTGGGTTGTTATTACTTAATTATGCAAAAACCGATGACTACCTTTTTCAATCTTTTTATTTGGCGGAGGTATCAAATACTTTAATGTACCCTATGTACCATCTTATTAAGACCAGAGATCAAGAAAAACGAGAAAATCTAAGACTAACTAATAATATGCAAGTGATACAGCTTATTATATTTGGGTGTATAAGAATTCCAGTTCCTCTATATTATTTTTGGACAAAATACCGCGAAATGCCTAATTCGGTATTTTATTCCAGCTTAGGCATCTACGTTATGGGATTAAAATGGTTTGTTGGACAGTATAAAAATTATATAAAAAATAAAAATAAGTTATATATTTTAGACGAAGCACCAAAAACTGAGTGAAGGTATATGGCTACCAGTTAGGGTATTTTTTACCAACCTTACCAACTGATACATTACGAAATAAAATCATACTTTTATAATTATATAAATCTTACTCATATAATTATATACAATGCGGTTTGAGGATATATCTTTTCCATGCGAATACGGCGAAAAATTTAGACTAAGAATATACTACGATATTCCTAAATTAGAATATGTAGTTGTTTTATATCTTAATATTAATCCTAATAATATTATTCCTGTCAGAGTTCATTCGGCTTGCCTGACTGGTGATATTTTTCATTCACTAAAATGCGATTGTAGTCAGCAGCTAAGAAAATCATTAGAGTATATAGCCCATATTAAAATGGGAATGGTTTTATATCTCCCTCAAGAGGGGCGTGGAATAGGACTTGTTAATAAGATAAAGGCGTATAGATTACAGCAAAGCAGGGGGTTAAATACATTTGAAGCAAACACATATTTAGATTTACCCGTTGATAATAGGGAGTATTCTATTTGTGCCGAAATTTTAAATCATTTTAAGGTTAGAAAAATAGAACTTATTTCTAATAATCCAGAAAAATTAAGAACGTTCACTCAAAGTCCTTACATTTCTTACATTAAACGTAAGCGATTACATATTGAACCAAATAAACACAGTATTAAATATATGAAGGACAAAACGTTGTTTTTTGCCAAATTGTAAATAAATTTTAATATATAATTATATTATATACGACATGTTATATAATACTATTATCAATCCAAAAAATATGGAGAAAATATCTATTTATAGTAAAACTGGAAAAGAAATTTTACAAAATTTTATTCAATTTAGTAGAGGAGGAAATATATTTGATAAGGGATTAGATTGTAGTAAAATAATTTCGCTGTTACCCTCTCCTAAAACTGGAACTTTTAAAAGCACATATAGACCAGAATGTAATTCAGAATATTTTAAAAAAGACCCCGATTGTAAAGATAAAGTGGTGGTTTTATCTGTTAATGAACCAAATAGGAGGAGAGAAATTAAATTACAACAAAAACTCAATGGTCCAAAAATATATAAACATGGTAAATGCAAAAGAAAGTTAAACGTGCAAGTCAATGGCGCGCGGCGAAATTTGGAATTTTTTAAAATCGAAGAGAAATTTGAAATGGACCTGTTCGATTATATAAATAAATATTCCGATATTTTAGATCCCCTGATACTAAGAGATGAAAGTGAAACACATGCTAAAAAGACATTAAAAAATTTATTGACAAACGTCCGAGATAATTTACATAAAAGAAAGTTAGCCCATTATGATATAAAACCCGCAAATATCTTAGTTAATACTAATAATAATACGGCTGAAATAGTAAATATGAAAATGATTGATTTTGGTTTTGTAAATCGCAAAATGCTCAATTGTATTAAAAATTATTGCCCTGGAGGAACCCCTATTTATGCTGAGCCTATATTTAATTTAAATAATATGTTTAGTAAATACTTGAAAAAAGAACCGTATGATTTTAATAAGTATAATTCCCCAGATAAGCCTGAATGGCGACCGACAAGTGTAGATATAATAACCGCAAAAAGTGATATTTATGCTCTTGGTATAGTAATAATGCATCTTTACTTTGGAAGTTATTATCCATTTATGCAACTTGAAAAATTATCACAAGCTGATAAAGTTGTAATTATTAATAAAAAACTAGGCAGAAAAGCACTCGAAAAAATGTTAGAGAGTGAAGACTATGAAGTAATTACTGAAACAAAAGAAACCGATAGTATTTTATTATATAAAATATTGGATATTTATCCCGAATTAGATATAGAAGAAACAAAACAGGAAAATATCGATATAGGTGAGGAAAAAATAGAGGCTTTAGTTAATTTAGTATTAGATAATATGGAGCAAACTAGTTTTAGAGGTATGAATTTAGAAGTATATCAAGATGAATTAGCTAAAATGACTTATAACGAACTAACCCAAATTACAGTAGAAAAAGCCTATTTAAGTGCTCGTGGGAATTGTGATGAATTAAGGGGTTTATTTAAAGATGAGTTTAATATTACAAAAGATATAAGTATTTTGGATGATAGTTCTCAAAGTTGGATTATGAGAATATGGGGTATGAAATATACGACTATGTTAGATTCGATTATTCGTGAGTTTTCAAAATCGCCAGGCGGTGCCGCAACGAAAAAAAGCATCCATGACGACGACGATGGCGAATTGAATGAAACACAGCAAACCAAAATAAATGAGTATAATAATCTAATTGACTTATTATTCAATATGCTCCAAGTACATAGAAAAGATAGATACGATATAAACCAGGTTTTAGGTCACGTTTTCTTTTCTTAACTAAAATATTCTATAAAGGGGTATTTAAAAATTTGATTATACCCCACCAAGTGAAAAGTATATCATTCTACATCCTACTCTTCTAGTAACTAATTCCAATGGCAACGCATTTCAAAATGAACCAAGCACCGGCAGATTCCGTATGGGGGGATTGGAAAACGGTCCAATCCACCTCCACGCGTGGGCCATCTCGGCACCGCGTCCGACCGCACTACTCGAATAGCCACGAAGCAAGGATTGACGAAATCGTTTTGTCCCGGCGTGATGAGGATGAAAAAGCTGACTTGGGGCGGCGCGAACACGTTCGTAGCGCGCGCCATAAGCATTTTTCCAGGAAGATGGACGATAAGAAAGTGCTGAAAAAAAAGAAACGGAGCGCTTGGATCAACAAGAAAGCATCCAAAAAAAGGCGCAAGTAAAAGGGAGCATAGGAAAACAGAAAACAAAAAGCAAAAAAGGAAAAAAGGAAAAAAAGGGTTTTTTTATTATATTTAATAATCCTAAAATCGTAAAACCTTTAAAATATATATTTAATTACCTAAAGAAGAATTTGTATCAATAGGGTTTATTTCTACAAAACTCGATAAGAGAGCGATAGTTAAAGTAAAAGAGGCTACTAAAATAACTACAGTTCCTAATATTATAGTATTTGTAATAATTGCTAAATTTGTCTCGCGTTCATAATCTAATAATTTATAGCTCCTCGTCATATCTGAAGTTTATTTTACTTTTATTGTCAATAGTAAAATCAAATTTTTATATATTTATAACATATATCTATATAATGGATAATATCCCTGATTGTTCTGTTTGTGACTATTTAAAGAAAATTTTTTATAAAGAACCCAAAAAAACACATCACATAAATCATCATTCAAAAGAGCACATAAAAACAATAGCGGCGCTCCGAAAAAAATATCAGAGATACTCGAATAAAAAGGGGGCAGGATGAATAGTTTTATATATTTTCTCTATTATTTTTAACGTAATTACTTGTTTTGCCACGGAACGCTCCATGTGAGTTATAGGTACCATAAATCCATAATCAATAGCTAAGTATGAAATAGAAAAATAAACTTCACCTATGTCTCTGGTATCTTCAAATGGCGGTAAATTCCCCGTTACACTGACACAAATATCCGTATTAAATATTTTTTCTAATCCGACGTTCATTAAAACCGCGCATTTACTGCTTACTACTTCCATTTCTGTTGGAATATCCAATAATTTTGTTTTAACTGCTCTACTATAAGCTATTATTCCTCCCTTAAAAAACACACTTGACCCCACAGTATTAGATAAATAATTACTTAATAACCCTCCTGTACAGCTTTCTGCTACCGAAATCGTTAATTTATGTGTAGTGAGATATTTTATTAACGTGTCCATTTGCTAAAATAATACGTATGTTATATATTAAAATTAAATTATATTTATATATAAATAACATCCATATGACTTCGGCAAAAATATATAATTTATTAAATGAAACCGATAAAAAACGTGTAATTGCACTGTTATTTTCTCTGAATAAGAAATATGGGTTGGACCAATCGCCCAACCCAACACAAGATAGAAAAACTACTGCAAGGCTTCCAGGTAAATTAGTTTCTTCGGAGGCATATCGGATTATGAACTTTTTACCGGGTGTAGCTAATAAAACGAATTATTTAAAAAAATTCAACAAATTTTTAAAATACCGAAATATTTATAATAGTATTAAAAACGATGACCGTTTCCCTTGTGAAAAAATTAAGATAAAAAAACAATTATATTTTTTGAAAGAGGATTTTTTATATTTAGTTAAAAAAGAGGTCGATTTAGATACAAGAAAAATGGTAATGTTTTTTAATTTAAAAAATTATAGAGAGGAATCTCATTTTGCAATATTTTTCAAAAACAAAGGATGGAAAGAAGTATATTTAAACTTTTTAGACGTTTTGCCTTGTCAGCTTAATAGCTCTATTAAAAATAGTCGGTTTTTAGCCAGAGGGACTTATATTGATAATGGTATTCATAATTTTTATCAAGTTTTAAATTTATCTAATTTTAAGTATTTGGAATAACTCTACTATAATTAAAAATTTGATTTAATATACATATACTAATATATATATTTAATTAATATGGATCAATATGAATTTGAAAAGTATGTTACTAATAAAGAGGCGCTTAAATCTACATTAAAAAAATATGGGGTAGCAATTATACCAGCAGTATTAAATAATAGCGAATGTGAAAATATGGTAGGTGGATTATGGGATTATTTTGAACATATCTCTCAGAGTTGGCCAGTTCCAATTTCAAGAGACAAGGTATTTAGTTATAGACAGATTTATAAGCTTTATCCTTTGCATTCTATGCTTTTTCAACATTTTAATATAGGACATACTCAGGCATCTTGGAATGTAAGACAAAATCCTAAAATAGTAGATATTTTCCAGCATTTTTGGAATGAAAAAGAACTATTAGTATCTTTTGATGGGCTAAGTTTTAATATGCCGCCGGAGAAAACTAATAGAGGATGGTATAGAGGGAATACATGGTATCATACCGACCAGAGTTATACACGACCGGATTTCGAATGCATACAAAGTTGGGCTACTGGGTTAGATGTAAATAAAGGTGATGCTACATTAGCTTTTATGGAGAAAAGCCATATATATCACCAAGAGTTTTCCAAAACCTTTGGGATTAAAGATAATAAAGATTGGACAAAACTTACAAAGGAACAAGAAAAATTTTACACCGAAAAAGGTTGCGAATATAAAAAAATATATTGTCCTAAGGGTAGTATAGTTTTTTGGGATAGTAGAACTATTCACTGTGGATGCGAGGCACTTAAAGAGCGCCCAAATAGTAATATGAGGGCTATTGTGTATCTATGTTATACACCTAAAAATCTAATTACGCCCGCATTACTAAGAAAAAAACAGAAGGCATTTAATGAACTGCGAACTACTAATCACTGGCCACATAAACCTAAACTTTTCGGCAAAAGTCCCAGAACGTATGGCGGAGAAATACCGCTTATAACCCCTATTTCTAAGCCACTAGTAACTGAACTGGGTATGTCCTTAGCTGGCTTTGATGAAAAACCTAAAATAAAAAATTTAAAAATTACATCTTATTTAAAATTTACGTCTAAATAAAATATTATTAAATTATAATCTATCTTTATTAATTATTTTATTAATTCTAGGAAAAAACCCCAATTCTTCTATAATTTTCAGTTTTTCTTTTTTAATAATTTCTATTTTTTGTTCCCACAAATTATTTTGAATAGTATTATGTATAATTTGTAATGATTTATCGATGTCGTTTTCATCTAATCGAACGTAACAATTAGGATCAATATGGTCTGATAAATTAGGACATCCCCAATAAAAACACAAACATTCACATAATATTCCATCCCATATTTTTTCGGAGGCATAATTATGTTCATAATTATTCTCAATAACAAGACAGTATTTATACTTTACATATTCACTTTCTTTTTTATCATCTTTCAATTTACCTAAATAATTATTCAGTTTATGGTAATTGTCTCTCCCAAAAACATCTATATATTTAGATTTTTTAGATATATTAATTCTTAATTGGTGTCCTATATCCCACTCTTTATATGAAAGTATGGATACTACCCTGTTGCTTCTTATTTTTGGAAATATTAAGGGAAGAGTAACCCACCACTGCACATTATTTAACGATTTTTTATGTGTTCCTACATATAAAAATTTACTTTCATCTGGTTCAGACCATTCACCCCAAGTTTTAACCCCCCAGTTTTTATTATTGTCTCTAACCCAAGGTTCTATTTGAAATAAGATAGTTTTTTCGGGTATATAAATATCATCTTTTCGTGGCTTATTAATTATAACATAATAATCAATATTATGATTTTCCGAAGTAATTTCAATATTTTTCCATCTATAATGTCCTTCGCACATAATATTCCATTCTTTACATAACTTTTCAGAGTCTATCGAAACAGACATCATTTTAATTCTTATATTTTTTTTATTAGTCATAGATGAATTAAACAGTAGTTGCATATTTTTTTCATATATCTCTTTTTTAATATAAATACCATCATTTTCACCAAAATATTTTGAATTCTCTAGTAATTTAATATCATTTTTAAAAAATCCTAAAGTATTAAAACCTATACAATTTTCATCACGTATAGCAATATTAGCCATTTCATAAGGGCTTTTTTTCTCAAATTTAATATCATTACCAAATATATCCGCATTTCTAATAAAAAAAAAATTGTCCAAATTTTTACGAATTAAACTAAAATCAAGCGAATCATGACAATACTGGATATCGCTATCAATTTGTTTCCTATTCTCAGCCCATTCTGAAAATACTAGACATGGATTACATTCCCAACAATCTATATCAATTATTTTATTTAAATAATCAATACCATGTTTAATACCATTAGTTTTTATATACTTTATCATTTTTTTAGCCCCAATCTTATTTATAGAATAGCCAAAGGTTCCACCCATATATAGCGTTTTGTTAAGATTTTTAGTTTCGGTATCCTTGCTTTCAGAATCATACATATCTTTCATTTTACTTCTTATTTTTTCAAACATACTATATCCCAGTAATAAATATTCTTTTTCTTCCATTTTATTTTTAAGTTTATCTAATTTTATTTTAAAATTTCTACAAAAAGTGATATCATATTCGAGTATTATATAATAATTATTATTTTCATCATTCACCAATTGTTTCCATAAATTAAAATGGGATAGTGCACATCCAATAACACCTATTCTAGAACCAAAATCATTATCTCTGAATAATTTCTCTAATTCATATGTAGGTTTTAAATCGCACCCATCTACAGCCTCTATAAAATTATATTTTGTAATATTTTGTTTGTTTAATTTATCTATCATGGTTTTTTTACGGTCATCTCTCCGTTTTAAATTAACAATTTTAATATTATATTGTTCTCCTTTAACTTTACTTTTATTTTGCTTAGCAGTAAATTGAACTACATTATTAAGTTTATATGCATTTGGTTTATCTGAATTATTTTCAGATGTTAATTTTCCGGTATGATAACAACTTAGTGAATCAAAAAAAGCTGATTTATAACCAGAATTGACGAATCTATTAGCATAATCCATTTCAAAATGCCCATTATTGCTTCTATATTTACCTATTTTTTTAAATATATCACAACAAATAAGAGATGGTCTGAATGAAAAATGGGGCCAGTATGCGGACGAACTGCTACCTTTATTCCTATCATAAAAATCCTTAAGTTCTTGGGTATTTTCCTTATAATGCTCGTGCTCGATATAAAATAATCCGTCGATATGTTTTCTTATTCCACCTGCTAAATTTAATGATTTTTCATCATATAATTCGGCATAATTTTTATTAAATAATACTTGTTTTATATTTTTAGTATTTTCAATAATTTTAATGGAATCCGTAATATAGCATTTTTTGGCGTAAAAATTCCAATCATCTTCAAGATGAATTATATATTTAGGATTATAAATAGTAATACAATCTAATATTTTATTCATACTGTTAATATGTCCCTTTTCATAGGAAGATTTGAAAATAAAGTCAAAAAAGGGATATTTTTGTTTCATTTCATTTCTTTCTCTAATAGAAGAATTATCATCAATACATATAAATTTGTCAATTAAGTCGATATCTTCGCAACAATTTATAAAGGAATGTATAGTATTTATAAATAAATCCAGTCTTTTACAAGTAGTTATTGTAAATAATACTTTAATTTCCAGTTTATTTTTAATATTTTCTGTTAAAAACAGAATTTTTTCTTTGGGATATTTAATAATATTATCCATAATCTTTGGAATGGCAAAACCCCTATTTTTTTGAAGTCTTATATTCTGATTTTCGGGATATTTTTGTCTATTTAATAAGTTATTAATACTCTTATAAGCTTCTCCAAACTCATTATTATAAAATAATACTAAATAAGTAATATCTAAAAACCGATATTCATATATACTTTTTGTAACAAACAGAGTATCTGTAGTGCTATAAATATGTAATCCTAATTTAGCATATTTAGCAGCGCTTTTAACATCTTTATCCCTTTCATTATAAAATAAATAATTTACTAATTCGTATAAGGCTTCTAGTCTAGAAGGTCTAAAATTAAATGCCTCCAATAAAGAATCAATAATTATTTTTTTATTTTTTCTCAATTTAATATTATTAATACCTATTTTTAACAAAGAGTAATACTGTTCTTCTACCCATCCCCCCATATTAAAACGTTGTAGGTAGTATTTGTTAGAATTTTCTAACTGACCGTCATCCATATAACTTTGTGCTAAATAGAATATATATCTCTCATTATCGGGTTCATCCTCAGCACCTCTTAATAAAATTTCAATATCTTTTTTATATTTATTTTTGTCTTTATTCCTATTACCTAATCGTCGTGAATCTATATAATAATCACCCTCTATTGTTGCTACTGTATTATTTTTGTTATTTTCGGAAGTGGCATATTCATGTAAAACGCCTACATATTTCCATATTCTGTCTACTTTAAAAATTTGATTTCTTCTATAAGAAAAGTCTTTACCATAAATAACTTTGTAAGAATCTTTTGTTAATTTCGCAGGCATAGGTAAATTACCTATAATAATATCATCCGCGTCTATTACCCAACAATATTCGCATTTTCCTACGCAGTATTCTAATGCCTTCGTTCTATTATAGCCAAAATTAACCCATTTGTCATCGTAAATTTCACCACTAATATTTAGTTTATCAAAATATTTTTTTATAACTTGTTTTGTTTCATCGGTGGAACCAGTATCAGAAATTATATAATAATCTATATATTTAGATACGCATTCTAAAACATTTTCAATAACATGTGCTTCATTCTTTACAATCATATTCAAACAAAGAGTATGTATTTTTATATCATCCATTTTATTTAAAGATGATTTACTGTTTAAATAAAAATCTATATAGGTATATCCATTAATTGGTAAAACTGAAAATGAAATGACAGTAAGGTAATCTATTTATAAAACGGTTCATATAAAAAAATTTGATTTATTTAAAAGGATATAAAAATAAAATTACTTTTATACGCTATTATGTGCTCTGGTATATTTAAAACAGCCGATTTATACAATAATCATGTAAAATTTAATGAAGATGAATGTGAAGAAAGCATCCTAAAATGTGAAAAAAAGGAAACAGATATCGAACTTTTAAAAAAATTAGGACGCCCCCCACTTAAAAGAGAATGTAATATAAATATTTTTGGGATTCAACACGAATATGAAAAATTAAGTTTCGATAACGTTTTACTTTTTCACCTGGGACTTAATCCTAAATCCCTGACACATAAACCAAAACCTATATATAAAACTCGAGAAATTACTTTAGATTTCATTATTAAGTTTCACGAAGGATTAAATCCATAGAAAGAGGATAGGTATTTTTAATTAAGTAATTTTATTATTTTATTGGCTGTAACAAGAGCTCCCTCTATCCACCCTTGGTTTAATGAAAATCCCTCACCACCTACATATATATTTTCCAAGGGGTTTAATATTTTTTTGGAAATCATGTCCGAATCAGTATTTTTCTTCCATAAATGAACTCCTTCAGTCCATAGATGACTTTTAAAGTAAATTGGTTTCGGTATTATTTTAGTTGGAAATAAGGTTTTTAGTTCTTTTTGAATTTTAATTTCTATTTGCTTATCAGTCATTAATTTACCATTTTTAAAATATTTTTTACAATCATGTCCATCAGCATAAGAAATCATAATAAGCCCCGAATGTTCATTAATAGGGATAATATGTTTCAAAAAAGAATCTGTGGTTGTCCGATTCATTCCTTTAAACCATACTCCCTCTTTTCCAGGATTATATTGGGCATAAATCCGAATAAGTGGAATACTTTTGACGCTATTAATCTCTTTAAAATAGGGCTTAAATATAGTAAAGTTTTTTAATTGATGTGGTTTAACTGCAAAAATAACCCGCTTGGTAATATACTGTTTATTAGCAGTTTTTACCAAAGAATACCACCCTTTATGCGTAATATTCTTAACAAAAGTATTTTTTTTTATTATTCCACCATTTTTCCTAATATCTTTTTCGATTTTTTCACATAATTTTGATAAACCTTCAGCCAGTACATAATAATTTTTTCTACCATTAAAATCACCTGTAAATGTTTGTATAGCATCATATGCGTTCATAGTATCAAATTCAGCAGAATAACCAAAATAATCTATAAGTTTTTTTGTTGTTTTTTTGTCACTTAACGTGATACAATATTCTTGGAACGTCATACTTTGTAATTCAGATTTACTAAAAATATTGGATTTCTGGATTAAGTCATATAGACTCTTATTTAATACTTTTTGGATATCTGGTATAATTTTTTTCTGTTTTTTATCGAGAAAATCAAGTGTTTTATTTAATTTATATGTCGGCATATTGTATTTTTTTATTAATTTTCGTAGTAATTTATGACCAGTATTAAATCTCGCAGCTCCAATTTCATATTGGGGATTTTTATGAGTAATAATTCTACCACCAAGATAATCTCTTTCATCAAATAATACCACTTTATATTGTTTGCTTAAATTTAAAGCACAATATAATCCAGCAATTCCACCACCAACTATAATAATATCTATCATATTTATATATAGTAGATATTTTATTTTTTATTTTAAATCACTTTCATTAAAATCATTATTTTAGTAATAATTTCATTTAATCCGTTGGGTAGTTGGTCCAACCACCATAAATTTAATTCGTCTTTTTTCAAGCGTGCCACACCAGCTGATATATATTCGCTTAATCCAAAATCACCCAAATAAAATTCATATTCTTTATTTTTTTTTTGATTAACCAATACATTGCCCGCATGGAGATCTCTATGTAATATGTTTAGACTGTGTAACTTATTGATTTTTTTTCTGATTTGTCCTAAATGAACGTCTGATATTATATTTTTTTTTGAAAATTCCTGAATAGTCCCTTTATTCATTGCTTGCATAACAATATAAATATTAATACTTTCAGTTTTTTTACACATAAATGTATCATATATTCTAGGTCCAATTTTTTGTTTACCTAATATTTTACCAATTTTAAGTTCATTTTTAATAGAATTTATATAATAATCATAGTCGGCTTGTTGATCCGGGGTGGTGGCAATTTTAATAAGCTGTTCTTTCATTGCATATTCTTTATTATTTTTAGTTACTAAATAAACTTTACCAAAAGCCCCTTGTCCTAAGATTTTAATTATTTTATATCCTGATAAACATGGCAAGTCGTCATTCGTGTTTTTCGGTTTAATCTCTCTAATATTAATATTATTATTAGCTTTTATCTTTGGTACGTTGTTTACAGTAACATCCTTTTTAAAATAACTATTAAGAACTTGAATTAACATATTATATTTCTTATTCTTATCTTCATCCGCATGGATTTCATACGCGTTAGCGATATAGTCACCCAAATACTCATATTTTTTTTCGTCGCAATTTTTTAAATATTGCACGATATTTTCATATAATTCTCTAAGAGCTTCTAAATCTAAAATTTTTTTCTTTTTATATTTCTTTAAAAGTACCTGTATTTCCAGCATCTCTTTAATGTCGTACATCGTAATATTATATATATATATAAAATTTGATTTACAGTTACAATACCTTTTTTAAATTAAAAAATACAAGAATGGTTGGGTGGAAAGTAACTACGGTTGATTTACCATGTGAAATAAATACTCATGATAAACTAGAACGATTTATGAGTACTAGATTTACTCTAACTAGTGATTTTTTAGGAACGCAAATAACACTTCGTCCAGGTTCTATCAAGCAATTAGGTAAAAAATTTTTTGGAGGAGGCCGAGATGATGGATTGGGTGATATGTACCTGGTAAGGGTAGACAAACAATTTATGGGCACTCAGGAATATAGTCGCCGTCGTGGAACCAAAGATTCTTGGTCTATGTTTATTCTCCCCTCTAAATATCTTAAAGATGGTTCGTGGAATCGAAGTATTCCACAAGACATAAAAACTAAATTAAAAAAGGTATTAGAATATATTTACATGAATGGCGAGTTTAGAACAACAGTTAAAACATCAGGAGGTAGTTGGTCGGGCAATACATACAGAGGGTCCACCGATGGTCCATGTGAACACGTTCATGTTATGCCTGCTGAAAATAAAGTCACTATACCAGAATATACTAAGTATGGTATGCCTAAAAATACCTTTACCGATTCTTCTTACGATAAACAACCATATTATACTTTTGTAAAAAACGCCCCTATTATTAAAGATATGGACGCCGAAACTCACGCCGATTTAATGATGTGTTATGGCTATTTGTGTGATTTTTCTAATCATCGGACAGAAGATGCTTTTAAATTAGGACAGTATCTTAAATTACTAGACGAAGGAGGGTTTAAATATATGGTTCATAAAAATTATTCGGGTGGAGTTCATATTGTCGAAGAATTGGCCTATTGCACTATGAAAATTGGAACACCACCCTATTATAATAAGGCACAATTGCCTATTAAGAGCGGGGCGGCCGAACACCTACCTGCATGTATTTTAGGAGCAAGTGATTTTGAAGATGTTTCTATTGACGCCATTAAAAATTGGGGGGTATGTTTTGAAATGTATTCTGCGGTAAAACCAGGAAAGCTATATATTTTCAGCAGACAAGAATCTACGGGGATTAAGCATTATTGGGCAGCCCCAGCACTTATTGCTGGGGGATTTATTTATAGACCTAAAAGTGGTGTCGATTGTTTAAATTATGGATGTGCTATCTTTCCTTTTGCGACAAATATTGAAGAACAAAAAAAACAAGGCGAAGCACGGAATGAAACAATTTTACCACGATGTGTAAATTGTTTTAAGGATAACTGTGCTACAATTGGATTTAGTTGCAGAGGGCATAAACACTTATTCTTGTGTGATTCTCCCGAATGCTCCGCGACCAAACGGCGATTCGCGACAGGTTCTCGAAGAGGTGGACGAACTGCTGTCCAAATGTTTGTATGTCCAATATGTCGTATGGAACACGATAGGTTTATGGTATAATTAATTTCTTTACACCGCAATAATTACTCCGCCAATTCAATATTAACATATCTTTCCATATAATTAATTATATATTCATATATATCGTGTGAAAAAGTATCAGTATTTTTTAAAACATATATCAGATTTTCTAACTCTGATAGTGTTTTTATACCCACCAAAGTAGTGTCAATATCATCATTAAATAATACATAGGCTAGAGCATAGTCTTCAATTTTTACATCATATTTTAGGTTTAATAAAACAGCTTTTTCTTGTAGATAATCTATCATTTCATATGGGGCTGGGTGCCATTCTGGAAGTGGATTGGTTGATAAAAGACCCATACAAAGTGCCGAGGCATTTATAATTCCTATTTCCTTTTCCTTCAAAAAAGGTATTATGTTATCTAGTTTATGATTAATTAAACAATAATGCGCGTAGGATAAAACTACATCTATTTCTATTTCAGAATGTTCGATTGTTTTTTGTATTAATTCTATAGGATAACACGAAAAACCTATATACCGTGCTTTTCCCGAGTCTTTTATTTTTTGCAACGCAGGTAAAGCCTCGGTTATTATTTGGTTAAAATCTGCAAATTCAATATCATGTAACAGTAAAACATCTACATATTCTAAATTTAATCTTTTTAAACTATCATCTATACTAGACATTAATGTTTTTTCAGAAAAATCAAATAAATCGTCCCCATATCTACCCAATTTTGTAGAAATTATAAAATCTTCTCTATTAATACCCGATAAAGCCTTTCCAAGATTAATTTCTGAAAGTCGATTACCATAATATGGACTTGTATCGAAATAATTTAACCCAGAATCGATTGAATTTTCGACTAATTCTTTCATAATTGCCTCGTCCATATCTCCATACATATTACCGAATGTAGAACACCCTATTGAAAATGGAGCTAAATAAATATCAGTTTTACCTAATTGCTTTCTTTTAAACATTATAAATTATTATAAATAAATCTTTATATTTATAATTAATTTAGTCAGTAGCTAGCGGGCGCGGCGGGGTCGCCAAAGCCATAGGGATCGTCACCAATTCCTTCGCTCTCCGCGGTGGTGGTGGTGCTCATGCCCATGCCGCCGCCCCCAGTCGAGTTATTATCGTCGTCGTCCGCGGCCACCGTCGCCGGTATGTCGAGCGTCCATTCATCTAGCTTGGGCCAGAACAAAGTTTTGCTGAAATTATCATATGTTTCTCGTAACCGAATGAGAGCGCTATTAATCACAGACTGCTCCCCTGGATCCACAATATTCATAGCTGACTGTAATAATAGAGGCTGATTTAATATCCATAATATATTCTTGTAATTTTTTAACATTGCTGGGTCCACCTCCTCAAACCCGTTGGATATTGTATATAATTCTTCTATAAGTTTCGCCGCCACCGCTGCGCTGGCGTTGAATGAACCTCCTGCAGGTTCCGCTTCCACCCCAGCTTCTTTATCGCGATTAGCAGGGTTCTGGTTCCAAATAGTATAGAGGTCGGAAGCGGTTGGAACTTCTGGCGCTTCGCCCTCAAAATAAGAGTCAATCATGCTTAAGCCGTTGCTAAATGTTTTTAAATCGTTTTTGTCAGCAGCGGGCGCTATTTTGATAAGTGATTTTTTTAATATAGGATCATTCAGTAAATAACATATATTTTTTACGTCCTGATACTTCGTGCTAAGGAGCGGCGGAACGTTGTTGAGAATGATGTCGAGTGGCATCCCCAACGGCCCGCTTTTCTTTTTTTCAACCAAAGCAGATATATATATCTCTTTTACAATGATCTTAAGACCATTTTCTATGGGGGTGAGAGAAGAAGATGAAGTAAAAAAATTTTCTAAAGTATTTTGGGTTAATACATGTAAAACAAAAAATGTTACGAAAATAATAATCAGAACTACTATTTTTTTTATTAAATCTTGTGAAAAAATCATATATTATATAGTAATATTTTAATATGTTTAAAAATTTGATTATATAGAATTTATTTAATATATAGTAAATACTTTTAAATATGACGTCTACTCAATTCACTAATTCCAACCTCCAAGCCAATTATACATATGCCTCTAACTCAGACCATTATATTGGGCATCCAAACTGGGACACCACCCATCCTTTAACCAAACAACAATGTATTAATGCTCTGTCCTCGTCTGATATGATGGGTGGTTGGGTACGCCAAAGTTCGATAGGGTTCTGTTTTTGTGACTTATGTGCGCGGGAGGTAGGAGAAGTTCATAGACCAGCGTGTCGTTTCAGCGGAGGTAAGGTAGGCAATTTAAATGACCAATTGGTAGCGGCTGACGAGGCTGTCATCGAAATCCCATCAACGTGGTGTGTTATTGGTTAATATTTTCACACTTTAAACCCATAAAAAATATTATTATACTTTTATATTTTCAATAATCTCACTCTTCGCATTCTCGCTACTATTAAAATTATCCAGTAAAATTTTATTTAATTGAGCAGGAGTAATATTTTTAATAGAATCTATATCACTTAAATCCAACGCCTCCTTATAAAAAAAATTAAACATTTCGCAAATCATTTTTTTATCACAGTAACCTACTTCTAAATTAATATCTATTCTACCAGGGCGTAAAAGTGCTGAATCTAGTTTTTCGGGAAAATTAGAAGTCATTATTAATATTCTACCCGGTGTTTCCAGAATACCATCCAAAATATTTAAAATTACAGATAATGTTATTTGCTCACTTGTATCTTCGGCTATCTCATTTATTTTATGAGAAACAGTCATACCCTTTTTATTTTGATTTCCCATACCAAATGTAGAATATTCGTTACTTCCAGGGCTAAATTCGTCATATCGATGTTCGAAACTATTTTTATAATCAGTAAAATCAGTTTTTTGTTTTTTATCCGGTTTGGTTTTATATTTTCTATCCAATAAAAGTTCGCTATCACAATCAACATCTTCCATTACATATATTCGTTCCGCAAGTGGAATATTATAAATTTCCGTTTTACCGTTTTTAACGACCTTGACATTTTCATTAAAAAATAGATTATTTAATTGCGTTTTGGTTGTATCGGGATGGAGACGAATATTAAAAATATGCCTGTGTGTATCTTTTGCTATAGCCTTTATTATAGACGTTTTTCCTGTTCCAGGTGGTCCATGAAGTAATATCCCCAAAGTATAAGGAATACCTTTTTCAATATACCAATCGGGATTATTACGAAACAAATCTATTCGTTCCTTGACTAATTCTAAATGGCTACCAAATACATTTTTAAGCGATTTATTAGTGTTAAACTGTGTCATTGTAAATGTAATCTCATTTGGTGCCGTGGAGTATTTAATGGTGTTATTTGAATTTTTCATCAAGGCTATGTGTCGCTCTTCAAAGTAAAATTTTTGGTTATCTAATTTATTATTTTTTTCGTAAATATATTTTTTTTTAAGAGAACTTATAAAGGTTTTTAATTCTGCCAGTTTTAATGTATAGGAATATAACTCCAAAGAATAGGAATCTACATTTTCTTTCCCTTCTAACTTAGATGCTTTACAGTAGATATCTTCTGTTATTTTAAAGGGGTCTTTATTATCTACATAATAATAATCTATAAATTTCAATTCTTTACAATTATCTAAGTAACTAATATGTGAGTTGATTGCATCAAAGGTATAATCCTCACTTTTTTCATTTTTTGATTTAATAAATTTAATTTTACTTTGCAATTCCTTTTCCATTTATATTTAATTTAAGTTTGATAAGTTTTTAAATATAAAAAATTATTATTATCATAAGTTATTATATGCGTGTGCTGACGCATATACAATTTAAATACGAAGTTAAAAACGGGCGAAAATCATGGAATAAATTAAAAATTGGTCGTCAATAAAGAAAAGGGGTATATAAATTATTTTTTGGAAAATAAGTATTAATATAAATAAAAACTGATATTAATATTTAAATGGGTGCAGCGCTTATTAAAAAAAGATTATCCACATGTGATAAAATGAATACTGGTTTTTTCCAATTTAATAATAAAAAATTCTATTGTAAAGTAGTAGATATATATGATGGGGATACTATTACTATTGCGGTGTGTCTCGAAAATAAAATATATAAATATAAAGTTCGTATGAGTGGCTACGATTCGCCCGAAATGAAGCCAAGACTAAGTAATCCTAACCGAGACGAAATAAAAAAAGCAGCGAAACACGCCAAAGAAGTTCTATCAGAACTTATTTTAAATAAAATAGTAGTTATCCATATTCAAGATACGACATGGGATAAATATGGTAGATTATTAGGTGTAATTTATGCACAAATACCTTGTAAAGGATTAACTATGAAATCTTATAATTTTAACGTTAATGATTATATGATAGAGCGCGGATTAGGGTATAAATATTTTGGCGGAACAAAACAATCTTAATGAGTGTCCCTCCAAGGTGCATCTACATCACATCCTGTATTTTCAATAGTTTTAGTAAAATATTTAGTATATAAACATTCTAATTGTGATTTTTTAGGAAAATTAAAATGAATAAATCCTAAACTAAGAGCGACACCAAAGCCAGTTCCCAACATGCCATACAAAATACGCATTTATATTATTATAATATAAATTACTATTTAAGTTATTTTTATTAATCTCTCTTGACATAAATGATTGAAAACTGATCTACTTTTGTTATTCACCCTCTAACGCCGCCTATTCCATCGAATCCTCGCCCTAGTCTAACACACCCAATGCTGCGGCTTGGTCTACCATGTCTTCTAGATCGATAGCCTTTTCATCCGCCTTCTTCCGCTCCTCCTCTACTTTCGCAATACTCGCTGCAGAGGTTGCAGCGAGCTGCCACGAATGAATCATTGCTTTATTTTTTGCTTTTGTTTCCGCCACTGATTTATCTCTGAATTTCAACGCCGCTCGTTTCAACTTCTTCGTTTTACCCTCCAAGTTCGAGAATTGGTCCTCGTTCATCTCGGCGAACGCTATGGCATCTTCGTCCTTCTCTGCTTGTTGTTTGGCGATCTCAAGTTCCTTCCTTTTAGCTTCCGCCAGCGCATCTTTTGCTTGTGTTAATTGTTTTTCCAATTCAGTTACTTTGGAGGCGCACGCCGCACTCGTTGCACGAAGCTGTCCAACTATATTAGCCATTTGTTTGTCACCACCATTTAAATAATTTAAATATTTTCTTAAAATCTGTTTTCCCAGTTTACCAGTCACATTTACTTTTTTCCCACTGATTGGATTTATGATTTTTCTATACATGTTATAATATAATATTATATTATTTTTTTTTTCCTAATACAAAAAATAGAAATAGGAATACTGGTAAATCTATACAATAGAACATACTTGCTCCAGCAACTAAAATATATAACACCCTTAAATCTATGTGAATCGGGCTTTTATTATCATGAATAATACTATCTTGTGGTTTAGTATCAACATAACTCGTTATGTTTGTAGTGTTTGTATTATTTTTCACAGTACATGGATTTAAAAATCTGATACTTCTTGTTGGATTGAAAGTAGGGGAACTGGATGGTGTGTCGGAAATAAATGCTATATAACTTATTAAATTTCTTCTAATAATTAAATTGTTTTGGGTATAACAATCAATAATTTCTATATTATTAGTCGGCAAAATTGAAGGAGAGTTAGTAGGATTTTGGGTTGGTACTGAAGAAGGCCCTTGTGTCGGAATACTTGTTGGCGATGCGGAAGGAGCGCCAGACGGCCTTTGTGTCGGAATACTTGTTGGTGATGCAGAAGGAGCGCCAGACGGCCCTTGTGTAGGAATACTTGTTGGCGATGCAGAAGGAGCGCCAGACGGCCCTTGTGTAGGAATACT
>Ga0115560_1000209_pt1 | contig 45357 bp, 39 predicted proteins | sample COGITO_mtgs_1105_5_FD_87278 | JGI IMG/M metagenome (GOLD analysis project Ga0115560, IMG submission 87278) | Pelagic marine microbial communities from North Sea - COGITO_mtgs_110509 | ecosystem: Environmental > Aquatic > Marine > Epipelagic | place: Germany:Helgoland, sampling site Kabeltonne... | reverse complement strand
CAGTGACCGCTTTTCAAATCATCAGTAAAAAAACCCTCGTATCGCATTTTTCCTTCTGGCCAATAAACTTGCTTTACCCCTGTTTTGGCTCCATTTGCATAGTTACCGACGCTCCAAATGTTTCCGTTGGTATAATAGTACTTCCACTCGCCGTGTCGATTTCCTTCGATGTCATATGAGCCGCTGTATTCCATTGCTCCATCTTCGTAATACTTCTCTTCACTCTGCTTGAATTTGACATCGTTTTCCTCCAAAAAAAAGGCAACAAGCTTTGGTTGTTCGGGTGTCCATTCACTTTCTACAACACGCTCTGGCTCATTCGTGCATGCGCTAAACATCAGAGAAATTGCAATAAGGGCTAAAGAATATTTCATGCGGCAAATGTAAAACCTCCAAGGATTTAAAGATGGTGTGTTTCGGTATTTACGCGTTTAAGCTTGCAACCTCAGATATGATGCTCGATTGGACGTTGGCAACCTCATCCACAATCATAAAATGGGGCCCACCAGGGATAACCCTGATACGCGACCCAAGTTTTAGGGGAATGACTCGATCTGCGCTTCCATGAATCCGAACACATTTATCTAGCCTAGAGTCTGAGCGCCAAATTCTTATTTGCCCCATGCTCCATTTGACAAAATCTAGATCTGTATCGTTCAAAATTTGATCGAGCAAAACCTTGTTTTTGGCCCCAAATAGAAAATTTGCCAAAGGTCGTGGAAGGTTAAAAAGAGCAGGGGGAAGAAACCGAATGAGATGAATACTAGACAGAAGAAAATACCAAGATGGCAAATCCTTCCATGTTTCGGCACTTGAGATCAAGATGGTTTTTTCGGGCGCACAAAACTGATTCATTTCAACGGCCACTATTCCTCCAAAACTTACACCCATGAGCACAAATCGTTCGGATGTATCGATTTGTTCGCACAGCAGTTTTGCATACGATTGGAGGTTATGCCCATTCCATGGCGCCCATTTTATACAGACCAATTCCATAGGGAGATCTAGAAATTGGAAGACTCGTTCATCTGCGCCGAGCCCGCTTATGGCATAGATTTTCACGGCTCAATGTGATTGGAAAAATGCTGCTCAATATTATCCAAGCAACCGTAAAGCTGGTCAAAAGATTCTAAGGCATAGTAGGTGTTTTGAATCTCTGTGTTCACGAAGTCTCGCAACAATATTTCGGCAATATCAAAGGGCTTGATTTCCACAAGCTCCTTAAACACATGGTTTGTTTCACCAAATGAAGAGGCGATGCCTGCGCCATAACATTCAAGCCCATTGTGGCCTTTGATCAATCCAAATTCGATGGTATACCAATATAGGTTCTGTAATCCCTTGACGATTTTTTCGTTGCCATTGTGTTTGACTCCAAGCTTGCCAAATTGTTCCATGAATCGGGCATATTCTGGCAAAATGATCATTGGTGTGTGGCCAAAAATATCATGAAACATGTCGGGCTCATCCAAGTAGTCAAGCCGAGACATGTTGCGCACCCATGTGGACGAACAAAATTTCTTCTTTGATAGAAATTCGAAAAAAGCATCAACTGGAATCAGGCCTGGTACAACTTCGATTGACCAACCCGTTGCGGCGGTCAATGACTGATTCAATTCCTCGAATCGAGGGATGCGATCCGCATTCAATACGTTGCCCATTCGCGATAGACAGTCGAGATACACTCGAGACGATTTCGCTTGCAGATTGTGCCATTGGCGACCGAACAGGGTTTGCCAAACAAGGAAATCTTCGTTTGTATAGTTCTCATAAATCTGTTGCATGGCCAATATCAATTTCAGGAATCAAATTTCAGTTTTATTCTGATATCACATTTCGAAATGAGCGCGCAAAGTGCTATTGCATTTAGTCGAGATGCAATACTGTTAGAGCACCGCCAATTCTTACTTTTGGCGTCAATTTATTGCACTGTGAAAATCTCCTACAACTGGCTTAGCCAATACATCCATTTAGATGAATCCACGGAAGAAGTGAGTGAACTACTCACCTCAATCGGCCTTGAAGTAGAAGGAGTTGATCACTTCGAATCCATAAAAGGTGGATTAAAAGGATTGGTCGTGGGAGAAGTTCTTGAAAAATGGCAGCACCCAAATGCAGATCGATTGAACTGCACGAAAGTGAGTGTAGGAGGTGCAGAGCCGCTTTCAATTGTATGTGGAGCGCCAAATGTTGAGGTTGGTCATAAAGTGATTGTGGCTGTAGTGGGTACAATCTTATATGCTGAGAACGGCGACTCTTTTGAGATAAAAAAATCAAAAATTAGAGGTGAGGTGAGCGAGGGCATGGTCTGCGCCGAAGATGAAATTGGATTAGGAGCCAGCCATGATGGAATTATGGTCTTGCCAAAGGAAACGGCGGTTGGAACGTCGGCGGCTGAACTCTTTAAAGTTGAAACAGACACTGTTTTCGAAATAGGACTCACACCAAATCGTGCGGATGCTGCATCACATTACGGCGTTGCGAGAGACTTAAAAGCGGTGTTGGCCCAGCGAAAAAACAAGAGTATTGCCCTCTGCAGACCGTCCATGAACGATTTTAAGCCCGACAATACCAACTTGACCATTCCCGTGGCAGTTGAAAACACAGAGGCCTGCCCTAGATATGTAGGAGTAACAATCTCAAACATCGAGGTTGCTCCATCTCCCGATTGGTTGCAAAACAGACTTAAGGCAGTCGGCGTGCGCCCGATCAACAATGTTGTTGATATCACGAATTACATCAATCACGCGTTTGGCCAGCCGCTACACGCATTTGACGCATCGAAAATTGAAGGTGGAAAGGTGGTTGTGAAGACAATGCCTTCTGATACGAAGTTCACAACATTGGATAACGTCGAGCGAAGTTTGAACGATAACGATCTAATGATTTGCAACGCCACAAAGGGGATGTGCATTGCGGGTGTTTTTGGAGGCGCTGATTCGGGCGTCACAAACGAAACCACTGCTGTCTTTCTCGAAGCGGCTTATTTCAATTCCGTTTGGGTTCGGAAAACGGCAAAGCGCCACGCTATTCATTCCGACGCATCATTCCGATTCGAGCGTGGTATAGATCCAAACATTACCGCGTATGCGGCGAAGTTGGCTGCACAAATGATAAAGGATATTGCCGGCGGTGAAATTTCAAGTAACGTTAGCGACACAAACGATACATTCTTTCCTGGGTTCGAGGTGAATTATAGATTGGACAAAGCCAATGCATTTATTGGACACCCGATCCCTGAAGCAGATACGCAGACCATCCTAGAAGGACTAGACATTGAGATCGTTGAAAAAAACGGATCAGATTGGAAGTTGAGCATTCCAGCATTCAAAGTGGATGTGACGAGGGAAGCAGACGTTGTGGAAGAAGTGCTTAGGGTTTATGGATACGACGCCATTCCCTTTACGACGCAGATTAAATCATCGATTGGAGATATAAAACCACCAGCCGCAACCCTTGCCAGAACGGCAACAAAAGAGCTGCTCGTAGGAAATGGATTTCTAGAATGTATGTCTAACTCGATGGTGGATGTCGAATATGGATCCTTGTCAAAAGAGTGGGAAGAGCAAGCCATCGTCGCGGTGAATAATCCACTGAGTTCTGAAATGGGCATTATGCGTCCAGCAATGGTTTTCTCTGTGTTGCAGAGTAGCTCCTATAACCTGAATAGACAACAAAACAACCTGAAACTGTTTGAATTTGGAAATGTCTACCGCAAGACGGATTCAAAATTTAAAGAAGAGGAACGTCTTGGAATAGCGGTTTCTGGGATGCAGATCTCCGAATCTTGGAGGATCGGGGATACACCAGCAGATTTTAATTTCCTCCATGGAACGTTGGAGCAAATTTCACAGCGATTGGGCGTCAATACTTCAAAACTAAGTGCGGATCAAACCTCGAATGATTGGTTTTCATTTGGCATGGATTGGAAACTAGGCGATAAGGTGATCATGAGCGGAGGTCAAGTGTCTACGGGCCTCAAGAAGGCATTTGATATAAAGCAAAAAGAGGTCTATTACCTCGAAATCCGATGGGCAGATTTGGTGAAACTCCGACAAGAAACCATCAACGTAGGCGAGCTCCCGAAGTATCCAGCAGTGCGCAGAGATTTGGCACTATTAATAGATCAGGCAGTAGAATACGCGCAATTAGAGAAGCTGGCATTTCAAACAGAGCGGAAGCTTTTGGAAACAGTGTCCTTATTCGATGTTTATGAAGGCAAAGGACTGCCCTCAGGCAAGAAGAGTTATGCACTCGCTTTTAAGTTGCGTGACCAAAACAAGACGCTCACAGACAAGGAAGTGGATAAAACAATGAGCCGACTTTTGGAGCGATTTAAACGCGAAGTGGGAGCGGAATTGCGCGGTTAGCGCAGATTGTCAGCGAATCCATTGCAAAACCGCTGAAAAAATTCTAGCTTATCCGTCGAAACTACAATCCTATGTTCGACAACTTTCCGGCATGGTGGGATGGCCTCAATTCCATCCAACAAATTTACTGGGCGATTTCCATTCCCTTCTCGATTATCTTTTTGATTCAAACCGTTTTGACTTTTGTCGGCGGAGAAATTGATGGAGATACCGACATGGATATGGATGCTGATGGCGATATCGGATTTCAGTTTTTCACTATAAAAAACTTAGTTGCCTTTTTCACCATTTTTGGATGGACAGGCATAGCATGCTTAGATAGTGAGATGTCGATGATGGCCGTCATCATCACGTCATTGGTTGCTGGTTTAATTATGATGAGCGTTATGGCCGCGATCTTTTATTTCTTCAGTAAACTGACCGATAGCGGCACAATGAATATTCAAAATGCCGTGGGCGGTGTAGGTGAAATTTACCTGACCGTGCGTGCCAAACGCGGCAACATTGGAAAAGTGAGTTTGATGGTTCAAGGATCCCTCCGTGAACTTGAAGCCATTACGGACGATGAAGAAGACCTGAAGAATGGCATGGTTATCAGCGTAAAAGAGGTCATCAACGGGAACCTATTATTAATTTCTAAAAGCTAAAAGCCAATCATGGGTGGATCATTTGTAATAATCATAGCGGCAGCAGTCGTATTCATTTTCGTTCTATTAATTGGATTGTTCAAACGCTACAAGCGTTGTCCGTCCGATCGGATTCTGGTCGTGTATGGAAAAGTCGGCGGCGGAGGCATAGAGGGGCGTTCTGCAAAATGTATTCACGGTGGTGCAGCATTTATTTGGCCGATAATTCAGGATTTTGAATTCCTTGAGTTAACGCCAATCTCAATAGAGGTGAACCTAACCAATGCACTAAGTCGCCAAAATATTCGGGTTGACGTACCATCCAGATTTACAGTGGGAATTAGCACCGAGCAAGGTGTAATGAACAATGCAGCTGAGCGATTATTAGGATTGACACAGCAAGACATTCACGACTTGGCTAAGGATATCATTTTCGGTCAGTTGAGGTTGGTAGTTGCCACCATGGACATTGAGGAAATTAACAGCAGTCGGGATAAGTTTTTGGAAAATGTGGCTTCAAATCTTGAAGCGGAGCTCAAGAAGATTGGTTTGAAGCTCATCAACGTGAACGTAACGGATATCAAGGATGAGTCGGGCTATATCGAGGCGCTAGGAAAAGAGGCAGCAGCAAAAGCGATCAATGATGCACGTCAAAGTGTTGCCGAGAAGACAAGAGACGGATCTATTGGTGAGGCGGTCGCGGTGCAGGATCAACGAGTCAAAGTAGCTGACGCCAACGCGATGGCAGTCGAAGGAGAAAACTTGGCAAAGATTAAAGTTGCTCAGTCCGATGCCCTACGAATTGAAAAAGAAGCGGAAGCCCTTAAAATTTCTACAGCAGCTGAAAAAGTGCAATCTGCCCAAGCCTTAGAAGAAGCATATGCCGCCGAACGAGAGGCGGAGGCTGCACGGGCTACAAGAGATAAGGCGAGCCAAACAGCCGATATTGTGGTTCCAGCGCAGATTGACAAGGAAAGAGTTGAAATTGCCGCAGAGGCGGAGGCTGAACGAATCCGACGGAAAGCCAAAGGTGAGGCAGACGCCATCTTGTTTAAGGCTCAAGCTGAGGCGCAAGGATTACTGGAGGTGTTAACCAAACAAGCGCAAGGATTGGATCAAATTGTGCAGGCTGCAGGTGGCACTGCAAACGATGCCGCAATGCTATTGATTACGGATAAATTACCTGAATTGGTCCGGCTCCAATCTGAAGCAATTCAGAATATCAAAATTGATAAAGTCACCGTTTGGGAAGGTGGAGGTCAAGGAGATAACCAGACATCAACTGCGAATTTTATCTCAGGACTCTACAAATCTGTTCCGCCGTTGCAGGACATGTTTAACATGGCGGGAATGGAGTTGCCAGAATTCTTAAAAGGAAAAACTCCTGAAGAATTAAAGCAAATTGCAGAAAGCTTAGAAAAGGCCAAGGACAAGCCAGAATAGCTAGTTCCAAGATTCTAAAACGAGCTTCATCCCTTCTCTTAGTGACCGAGGTTTGTACCCGAGGAGTTCAATCTTCTTACTCGAAACGCCCCAGTTTTTCAAATATCTACGCACCCAAGGTGTTGTGATGGTTGGCTTCATGTTAAATGTATCGGCCATGAAGAGATTCGCTTTGCCGATGAATAGGCTGAGCTGATAAGGGACATGAAAAACGGGACTCTTCTTTCCAGTCAATTCTGACAATTGAGCGAAGAAATCAATGTAGTTTACATTTTCACCGCCGAGCAGATACTCTTCACCACTGCCGTGGAATTGCATAGCAAGTATGTGGCCGTGCACCACGTCATCGATAAATGCATAGCTGCCAATCCCTAATCCGTCGGTGGGGGCTAGCGCAAAACCTTTATTTACATACATATCCATCAAACGGGCAGGAACGTTGCTTTCAGTTACCGGGCCTGGTGCGTATACTCTAGCTGGGCTAACAACGTTTACTTCAAGCCCTCTCGTTTGATACTCGAAGGCACACTGCATTCCGTCGTATTTGCTTTTTTCATAGGCCGTTTCGTATGACGCTGGCCATGCATTTTCACTGATCAACGAATTCCCAATTTGGGAGCCGTGGATACCAGCAGAGGCGGTGTATATCAGTCTCTTTACACCATTTTGAATGCACGCTTCACATATGTTTTTGGTGCCCTCTACGTTTATGTCAACGTAAATGGATTCATCGCGTGCCCATGGCTTTGCAAAAGCAGCTACATGGAAAACCCCATCGACATCAACGATCGCCTTTTTAATAAACTCTGCGTCACGGACATCTCCTGTCGCCAATGTGATGCGCTCTTCGTCTAAAAATGCGACGGGAAGTTCAGATCGATAAATGGCAGTAACATCATGCCCATCTGACACGAGTCTTAGGACCAAAGCCTTGCCGATCATCCCGTTTGCTCCAGTGACTGCGTATTTCATTGTCTTCGCATGGTTAAGCGCACATCCAAGTGTTAAGCATACCGAGATAAAAGTGGAAAAGTATGGCCCACCACACGGACTCGGTCCTATATGTTAACCAACCCAAATAAACTCCGCCGATCACCGCACCCCAAGTTTCCCCCATCGGTTTGCCGATATGAAGTAGAGTAGTCATTATTACTTGAATTCCTGTAGCGCCAATTTTGCCGTAGTGTTTGCTCATTCCAATCCCTACAAAACCGCGAAACATGAATTCCCAACCGATGTAATGTGGAATGTAAGACAGGCCCCACAAAGAGAAATAGCCGATAGATGCTGTGGCCAAGGTTGTTAATGGATACCATTCTCTATGTTCTGGATTAAGGCTGCTGATGTAAACCGGAAGAGGCATAATTACGACGGCTAAAAGGGTGGCTTTTAGACCAAAACGCCAATCGCCTAGTTGCCATCCGTATGCGCTGAGGCGCTCCTTAAAAAAAGCACGAATGATTATGAATGGAACAATCGCCCAGAGCAGCAAGGAGGCGAGGTGGTGATAAAGCCATCTGAACCAATCCGCAACGGGTGTGCTCCAGCTAGGATCGTTAAAGTGCTGGGTAAAAAAGCTGTGATCGCCTTGATATATCTTCAAAGTGATTAGAACAATCACGATTATCCATAGCACGGCCGCACGTTTCTCCTGAGTTGATAGTTGTTCTATCGCTGGCTTTAAGCCCTTTATCATAGTGCAATACTAGGGTAAGAAAATCATCGAATTGAATCCTTGATGAAAAGAAACATAGTTCTATCTTCGCAGTGCGGGGTGGAGCAGTTGGTAGCTCGTTGGGCTCATAACCCAAAGGTCACAGGTTCGAGTCCTGTCCCCGCAACTAATTGGAGCCTTACCCGTATCATTTGCGGTTAAGGCTTTTTTTTTGGAATGAAAAGAGGAGAATCATGATATATGAATTCAATGGCTTTAAGCCTGTCGTCCACGAGTCGGCCTACGTGCACCCCCAGGCCGTGGTGTCAGGCGATGTGATCATAGGCGCTCATGTATACATAGGCCCCGGCGCTGCGATACGAGGCGATTGGGGTGCAATTGTGATTGAAGATGGTTGTAACATCCAAGAAAATTGCACAGTTCATATGTTTCCCGGTGTGGTGGTCCGTCTGAAAAAAGGAGCGCACGTTGGGCACGGGGCAATTGTGCATGGTGCTACGCTTGGAGAAAACTGTCTTATTGGAATGAATGCAGTTTTAATGGATGAGGTCGAGATTGGAGATGAATGTATCGTTGGCGCACTTGCCTTCGTGCCGGCAAAAACCATAATTCCAAAGAGGAAAGTTGTTGTAGGCAATCCAGCTAAGATTATCAAGGATGTTTCGGACGAAATGATAAGTTGGAAGTCGAAAGGGACAAAAATTTACCAGGAACTTCCAATGGAAATGCATGAAACATATAGAGAATGCCAACCATTGTCTGAAGTTGAGTCTGATCGTCCAAAGCATGAAAAGTCCTATGATATCTGGAAAAATCAACATTAACTTGGGTAAGTGACTGTGCAAGACAGATATATTTAACTGCAGATGAACGACTGTATGAGCATTATATCGATACATGATGTGCGCATCGACCTGAGTACCTACTTTTGCACTCAAATTGGGACAAGGAAAATGGTGAGTAAAATGGGACGATTATTACTTTGTGTACTGTGTGCTTTTTGGGTGTCGATTTCGTTTGCACAGGAAAATCAGGCAATTGGCACGCTATACCTAAGCGGAAAAGTGGTTAACGAAAACAAACGTGGACTGCAATCCACTATCTACATATATCGCGGTTCAGAGTTAGTTAGAGAATTTCCAACGACGAAGATTGGTAAATTCAACTTTGACGTAGCGATGCAAGACTCCATTACCTTGGTAATTTATGAAGCGGAGCACGTTTCGAAGACCATCCTTGTTTCAACTAAAATCCATCCAGCAAAGCAGAAAAAGGATCATATGTTTCCTTTCTTTATTGACTTATACCCTGTTGGTCGTATTCCATCTCATATTGATTTAGATCGCCCAGTCGGGAAAATAGTCTACGCCGGTGGACAGTTTGTGTACGACAGCGATTTCATGAAAAAAGCAAACGCCGAATTGAAGGAATATATAAAGGAGTGAAGGCAGATGAAGGTGCGTAACGAAAAGAAATAGATATGCAAAAGATTAAAAACTACGCCCTTGGAAATTGGATAGAGGGCGACGCCGAAGAGTTGATTGCTTACAATGCAATTAATGGCGATGCGGTTGGAGCGGTCTCAAGCTCCGGTCTTGACTATGCAGCTATCCTCGATTATGGCCGGACAGTTGGCGGGCCTGCTCTGCGAAAAATGACGTTTCAAGAGCGTGGCCGAATGCTTAAAGCACTGGCGCTGCATCTCATGAGCATCAAGAAAAAATTTTACGGCCTATCGGCCGCAACCGGTGCCACAAAGGTCGATAGTTGGATTGACATCGAAGGAGGAATCGGTAATCTCTTCGCCAATGCATCTTTGAGAAAGCAATTTCCGGATTTGCCATTCGCAGTTGAAGGAGATCCTATCCCACTCTCGAAAGGAGGATCGTTTATTGGGCACCACATATTAGTTCCCAAGCAAGGAGTCGCGGTTCATATAAACGCATTCAATTTTCCGATTTGGGGAATGCTTGAAAAAATTGCTGTGAATCTATTGGCAGGAGTTCCAGCTGTTGTAAAGCCATCAGAATTTACGAGTTACCTCACCGAACTCATGGTGAAGGAAATTGTGGATTCCAAGATCCTACCCGAAGGTTCCCTTCAATTAATAAGTGGATTTGGTCGAGGAATTCTAGACCACGTAAACCAAAACGATGTAGTCACATTTACCGGTTCGGCAGCTACAGGTTTAAAGCTGAAAGCGCTTCCAAACATCATTGAAAACACGATTCCATTTAACCTGGAAGCGGATAGTTTAAATGCTTCCATGTTAGGTGAGGATGCCGCACCTGGTACTCCAGATTTTGACATCTTTATTAAGGCAACGCGTGCCGAGATTACAGTTAAGGCAGGCCAGAAGTGTACGGCCATTCGAAGAATATTTGTGCCAGAAAAGTACATGGAGGATGTTCAAATTGCATTGGGGCAGCAATTGGCAAAGACTACCATTGGCGATCCTTCAGTGGAAGGAGTCAGAATGGGTGCGCTTGCATCTCAAATACAAGTGGAGCGAGTACGACATAATGTCGAGCTCTTGATGAAGGAGCAGGAAGTTGTCTATGGTGATTTAGATGATTTCGAGGTCGTAGGAGCAGACAAGGACAAGGGCGCATTTTTTGGCCCGATGCTTTTCCGCAACGATGATCCATTTAACAAAACGGCAGTGCATGAAATTGAGGCGTTTGGTCCAGTAAGTACGCTTATGCCCTATAAGTCGATGGATGATGCCATTCGATTGTCCGAGCTCGGAAAGGGATCATTGGTTACTTCAATCGTAACCTCCGATGATAAAATCGCTCAAGACTTTGTCATAGGAACGGCGCATATGCACGGTAGAATTTTAGTACTTAACGAGCGATGTGCGAAAGAAAGTACAGGTCATGGATCGCCAATGCCGATGTTGAGTCACGGTGGGCCAGGTCGAGCTGGAGGCGGTGAAGAAATGGGCGGCGTTCGAGGAGTCAAGCATTATATGCAACGAACGGCGATTCAAGGTCACCCTGAAACAATTACAAGAATCACACAACAATTTCAGGTAGGTGCAGACCAGCCAGAAGCGAATCCTCATGTTTTTCGACAACATTTTGAGGAACTTAGAGTAGGCGATACAGTTTTCACCCATAAGCACACTGTCACCGATGCAGACATCGTGAATTTCGCCAATGTTAGCGGCGATAATTTTTACGCCCACATGGATGCGACATCGCTGGAAGGAACCATTTTCGAACAGCGTGTAGCGCATGGTTATTTCCTACTGTCAAAGGCTGCCGGACTGTTTGTTGACCCAAAAAAGGGCCCAGTATTATTAAACTATGGCGTAGAACAAGCGCGTTTTACCAAGCCAGTTTACCCTGGTGCAACAGTAGGTGTGAAGTTCACAGTGAAAGAAAAAATTGATCAAGAAAAGCGTTCCGAAGACGACATCGCTAAGGGCATCGTGAAATTCTTGGTGGACATGTATGACGAGACCGGAGAAACTGTCGCGATCGCTACCATTCTAACGATGGTGAAGAAAATTGATCAAAGCGCCTAAGCATGATCAATTGGAAGGATGGCGAACGACCAGCGGTTCCGTACTATGCAAACATTTTCAATTATTACCTCGGCGATGATTTAAGTGGCTATCAAGAAATGGATGAAATGACCTTGAGTCTAGTCCACGAAATTGATGGCTTTCTTGGTTATGAAAGCCACAAATCAGAAGGCCGTGGTTCGTTTATTAGTTATTGGAAAGATACCGAATCCATTGATCAATGGAGAAAAGACCTGACACATCAGAAAGCCAAAATGGAAGGAATGAAACGCTGGTATAAGTATTATCACACCATGCTTGTAAAGGTGGAGAGCGCACGATTTCACGAATAGCTCGACGAAGCTTTTAGAACTCACGTCTAGGTAGAAAATAAATTGTCATGTCTCTTAAATCTTGCCTATTCCTTCTCTTATTTCAGTGCGTTACCGTCATTGGTTTCACGCAGCAACTAATCGCATACGCCGGACCAGACACTAGCATTTGTATCGAGGCAGAATCGGATAGTGTGGAAATAGAATTTGGCGCCATTAATACTGCTACAGGAGGCACTGCGCCGTATACGTATCGGTGGTATACTGATCACACAAACGGGCGCATCACCTCTGACTTTATTTATGATTCAACTGCCCAAGATCCGACACTGATTTTCATTGAATTAGAAGAATTTCCACGCGCCTTTTATGTAGAAGTAACCGATGACTCGGGTGCCATCGCAATCGACTCAATGCTTTTTAGCAGCTGCGGAAATTTGCCCGTTCCATTGGGTTGTGCGGGCATATATGCTACAGAAGGGGATACCATAACATTAGATATGGTTGCCGGATATACATGCTCCGATTCCATTGAATGGTTTCCAAAAGATCACATCATTTATGGCACGAATGGATCTTCGATACAGGTCGTCACTTCGGATCCAGACTTCAACTACAATGGATATTATGCCGTATTGAAAAGTGACAATGGATGTGAGTCTACGTCATCACACACTTGCCCATTTGTGGCCGATGTGTTTCCATTGGGGATAGAATACAATCCAACTACTTCATTCAATATTTTCCCAAACCCTAGCAAAGGCGAAATATCGATCAGCGCAACAGAGCAAATTCTTGCAATCACGCTGAGGGATTGTCTTGGTAGGGAAATCGAATCGTTTGATGTTCGATCCAATGATTGGAACCATAAATTCAATATACCAAAGGGATTGTATCTAATAGACGTGACTGCCGAGTCTAGCAACTTCTATCAAAAGCTGTTCTTCGACTAGTATCGGATACAAACGTTTTTTGGTTCTGTAAAGAATTGGAAGGCTTCAAAACCACCCTCACGCCCAACGCCTGACTCTTTCACTCCGCCAAAAGGAGTTCGTAAATCGCGTAGCAACCAGCAGTTTATCCACGCAATTCCGGTGTGGAGATCTCGAGCCACGCGGTGTGCTCTTTTTAAGTCGCTCGTCCAGATCGTGCTTGCTAATCCATATTTGGTGCTATTCGCAATGGCAAGCGCTTCTTCTTCCGTATCAAATGGCATGATGGTGACCACAGGTCCAAATATTTCTTCCTGATTCGTGCGGCAGTCATATGAAAGTCCTTCTATTACAGTCGGCTCTAGAAAGTATCCATCGCTAAACTTACCACCAATAATTGCTCTATTACCACCACAAAGCACTGTCCCGCCTTCCTCCTTGGCGAGCTCTACGTAGCTTAGGACTTTTTCCATGTGTGGTTTACTTACCACTGCTCCAAGATTTGTATCGGGATTGCTTGGATCTCCCACTTTCAGGGCTTTTACTCTCTCTACAAACTCCGTTTTGAATCGGTCGTATATCGATCGTTCTATCATGATTCGCGATCCACATAAGCAGATCTGACCTTGATTTGAAAAGGATGATCGAAGCGTAGTCTTCATCATTTCGTCAAAGTCGCAATCTGCAAAAATTAGATTTGGGTTTTTCCCGCCAAGCTCAAGACTGAGCTTTTTGAATTTTGGCGCCGCCGTTCGAGCAATCCATTCGCCAGTGGCAGTGCCTCCCGTAAAGCTGATCATTGGAATATCTGGATGTTCAATGATTGCTGCGCCAGCTTTTGGCCCGAGACCATGTACAATGTTTAATACACCTTTTGGTAGACCAGCTTCAATGCAAATTTTGGATAGCAAATAGGATGTGTATGGTGTTATTTCGGATGGTTTTGCTACAACTGTGTTCCCAGAGGCAAGAGCAGGAGCAATTTTCCAGGAAAAGAGATAAAGAGGTAAATTCCATGGCGAGATACAACCGGCAACTCCAATGGGCTGTCGCAGCGTGTAGTTAATTGCGAGGTTTCCCATCGAGTGTGATTCAGAGGCAAAGTGAAGAATTCCAGTACCGTAGAAATGAAAATTTGCCTGTGCTCGGGGAATGTCTACAGTTTTGGCAAGTTTCAATGGCTTCCCATTATCACGACTTTCCGCGGCGGCAAGCTCATCGAGATTTTCACCGATGAGTTCAGCAATTCTAAGTAGTATTTCGGAACGCTGGTCAACGCTCATTTTGCTCCATATTGGAAAGGCAGCTTTTGCAGCTTTAGTAGCTTCTAGAACATCACTTTCATCGCTGTCTGGAATAAGAGAATACGGTTTTCCGATTGCTGGTTCAATGTTTTCGAAATATTCGTTCGAATGTGGTGGAACCAATTCACCATTAATATAATTCTGAAGCTTTTCCATAGGATGCGTGCTGAGGGTCAAATGTACGCCCGCCAGATTTGGATAAAAAACAAAAGGTTCCAATCTTTCGATCGGAACCTTTCTACCTAACTAAACATGTCGTGTGCCTTATAAGGGGCAGTTCAATTCTTTTTTAATGCACTTGGAGGTATTCGTAAAAACGCGTTCTATGTCATCCAAGGCACCATCAATATCCGCGTCATTAATTTCAATTTCATCCAAAGCGGTCATCAGTTGCTCAACCTCTACCGAGACTTTTTCGAATCCTGTTTCGAGTTTTTTCACGTCGGCTTTTGAAATGGTTAGGTTGGATAATCGTGTTTCAATTTTTTCATCTGCGATATAGTCGTGGGCTTTGTCACCTTCCAAGATCACAGTTTCAGTCTTGCCATTCTTGGTGGTTGAGATGGTAACTCTGGGGTTTTCACTGTCATCTTCAATTTTAATTGTCTTCGAATAGGATTGACTGAATCCTCCGAATCCAATTGAAAGAAGAAGTGTGAAAAGAACGGTTGTTTTTAAACGTTGCATGGCAATCTGTTTTTTTCAAAAGTATGGCTCAGCGACATTATTTACATGGAAGTCACGGTTAACCAATGTTAAGTCATGTTAAGCACTGCCAAGGCGGGCGTGGGCCGTATATTTTTGGATCACACTAATGAAGGCTTTGCATTTAAAACTCGTTGTTGCCACAGTTTCGATCGCTATGATCGGCCTGATCGCAATTCAGATCTATTGGATTCATAACGAGTTCAGCCTTGAGCGAGATAAGATAAACCATAGTGCGGGCGAGGCTCTCAGTGAGGTTGCAGAGCTTCTTGAAAGACATGAGACGCTTACGAAACTGCGCTCTCATCAAGAGGCCCGATATCTTTTTTTCCAAGACCCGGATAGTACAGGGGCGATAGATTTCCCACCCGATGACTCACTTGTGGAGTATGTGGTGAGCAAGAAGGTAGAGCGCAAGGGAGATCAAATAGAAATGCAGTTGGTTGAAGAAGGCCGAGATCAAAAAAGTGAAAAACTAATCACGCACAGCGTACAAGACCTGCCTTTTCAATCTAACTTGGAGGAAGAGGTTAAGCTGAGAGTTGCCGTGGCTGATTCTTTTGAGCTTGATATGAGCGTAGGTGGTGATCCGCTTGCCCCTTCGGAAATTGATATTCGAGAGCGCGTTAAAACGAAAAAGGCCTTCCTCGGTGATATAGTGAAAAGCCTAATTGAGATTGATCTGAATCAGCCAATTGATGAGCGTATCGATCCTAGTATAGTGGATTCACTGGTGAAAATATCGCTGACCAAGCATGGCCTGCAGATACCTTTTGAGATGGGGGTGTTTGACGGAAAACGCAACCTTATTTTCGGGGATAATGATCGAATTGTGGAACTTCAAGAATCGGAAATCAGGGTGCAGCTTTTTCCGAACGACGTTATTCAATTGCCCTACTTTATACATGTTTACTTCCCCAATCTTCAGGGGTATATTTTCAACAATATATGGCTCCTTTTGGCCATTTCTTTGGTCTTTGTAATCGCGGTTATCGGCATCATTTATTACATCCTTCGAACCGTCATTCAACAAAAACAGAACAGCGAAATCAAGAATGACTTCATTAACAATATGACCCATGAATTGAAGACACCAATATCCACCATATCGCTTGCGTGTGAGGCTTTGGGTGATCCGGAGTTGAGTAAGCTTGAAAATGTGAAGAATCGTTACATCAGTATAATAAACGCGGAGAACAAACGTCTCGGTCTTCTAGTGGAAGAAGTCTTACAAAGTGCGGTTCTCGATAAGGGAAGCTTTAAGTTAAAGAGGGAAGAGTTAGATCTGCACTCTCTTATCAACGATGTTGTGGATAAGTTTTCAATTCAAGTGAAAGAAAAGAACGGGGAGCTAATCGCTGACCTTAAAGCGAGCGATGTAGTGATAGAGGCTGATCGCAACCACTTGACCAATGTTATTTATAATCTATTGGACAACGCTGTGAAGTATTCGAAGGACCAACCAAGATTGAGCATTAGTACGTGCAACCAAGATGGGTTTGTGGTTATCGGAGTCAAAGATTCCGGAATTGGAATTAGCTCTGAAAATTTGAAGAAAGTATTTGATAAACTATATCGTGTGCCCACTGGAAACGTGCATAACGTGAAAGGGTTTGGGTTGGGATTGAGCTATGTTAAGATAATCACCGAGCGGCATGGCGGACGCGTATATGTTGAAAGTTCATTAGGACAGGGAAGTACATTTTACATTGAAATACCATTAAAGCAAGAAATGCATGGAAACAGAAACAAAGCCGCATGATTCGGCACGGATATTAGTCGCTGAGGATGACCCAAACTTGGGGATCATTTTGTCTGAATATCTCGAGGCAAAGGGCTATAAACCGGTATTAGCTAAGAATGGTGTTGAAGGCTGGAAAGAGTTTTCAGCAGGAGATTTTGATTGCTGCATATTGGATGTAATGATGCCCGAAAAGGACGGATTTACCCTTGGCAAGGAAATTCGAGAAGTCAATAAGGATGTGCCAATAATATTCTTGACTGCCAAGTCAATGAAAGAGGATACCATCGCTGGATTTAAATCCGGCGGCGACGATTACATAACAAAGCCTTTTAGCATGGAGGAGTTGCTGCTCAGAATAAAGGCAATTCTCAGAAGGACAATCGGTGAAGAAAAGAAAGTGATTCAGACGATTTGGACATTTGGAGATTTCACATTTGATTTCAAAAACCAGGTTTTGACAATCAACGAAGAGGAGCAGCGGCTGACATCAAAGGAAAATGCATTAATGAAAATGCTGATACAGCACGAAAACCAACTCCTCGATAGGTCTCAAGCCTTATTGGCGATTTGGGGAGATGATAGTTACTTCAATTCCAGATCAATGGATGTGTATATCGCCAAAATCCGAAAATATCTTAGGGCAGACGAGCGAGTGAAAATCATCAACGAACATGGTAAAGGATTTAAGTTCATAACTCCGGACTAACGACGAAAGATCAATTTTATAAGATGAACGCCATATGACAGGGGGTAATCGCGACCAAGACAGTATATTAGTCGCCAATTAACCCTATCATGAAAAATCTACTTGTCCTTTTAGCCGCTGTTTCCATTGGAATCACGGCTCAGAGTCAGTGCACACTCAGTGGTCTGAACTCTTATTATTGCTCTTCGGACACAATTAGCGTCCTTACCGCGAGCTGCAACGGAACCCCTACAATATTTGGTCCTGGAGTGAATTCAAGCGGAAACTTTGACCCCTCGAACGCGGGAACTGGAAACGTTGACATTTTTGTGCTTGACGGCACCCCATCCTACACAATAGATCAAGTAGGATCCTATGATACGATTGGAGTTCCAGGTAATGCAACCACTGTAAACTTGGGGGACGATGCTGTTTCGAGCAATCTGAGTATAGGATTCTCCTTCAATTTTTTCGCTGCCAATTACACGACTTTCGGAATATCTTCGAACGGATTTATCTTTTTCGGTTCTAACAGTGACGATGGCTGCTGCAGCGGAGATGCCATCCCAAATTCTTCCACCCCAAATAACTTCGTTGCCTTTGCTTGGGAGGACCTTGACCCAGACAATGGTAATTCAGGTACGATCAGTTATTGGACTCAAGGAGTTGCCCCAAACCGAATTTGTGTGGTGGATTTTGACGCGGTTCCGCATTATCCCGGAACTGGATTCTACGTGACGTCTCAGATAAAGCTTTTCGAAGGTTGCGGTTTAATCGAAATACATACGACATCAATGCCAAGCGATGGTGGTACACATACGATGGGGATTGAGAATGCCAGCGGCAGCGCTGGTTATCCAGTAACCGGCAGAAACGCTTCGAGTTGGACAATTACAAATGATTATGTTGGCTTTATTCCAAATTGTGGAGATACGTTTTCAACGTTTGTTTCTGGAGGCCCTACGATTGCCCTATCGATGGATTCTCTTGCTTGTTTTGGCGATACAAATGGTTCTGTTACTGCCACTACATCGGGTAGTGCACCGATCACATACCTTTGGTCTACAGGTGATACAACAGCCCAAATCACCAACCTTGGAATTGGAACTTATAGCCTGACAGCCTCAGATTCGGCTGGCTGTTCTGCCGAGTCTTCGATTAATATGTACTCGCCGACTGGCATTGGAGGATCGTTCGTTGTGATGGAGACACTGTGTGAATCTGGAACGGATGGTGAAGCTACGGTTACACCTAATGGAGGAACACCGCCATATACATACGCATGGAGCTCTGGAGGGACAGGACTTACCGAGTCTAATCTTGCGGTGGGCTTATATACCTTAACTATTACCGATGATATCGGATGTGATATCGCTTTAAACACGAACGTTGGATTTGAAAATGAAGATCCAGATATCAATCTCGGAGACGATGTCAGTATTTGCCCAGGACAGAGCACGGTGCTTGTAGCAACACCTGGACATGATGGCTATCTCTGGAGCGACAGTTCGATTACCAATGCGATTGTTGTTTCTTCGGCGGGGCTGTATTCGGTAACAGCAAATAGCGCAGAGGGTTGCACGGGTTCTGATACTGTGAACGTCACCTTAAATATTCCGGATCAAGTAAATCTCGGTGGCACCCAATCTGGACCAGGGCCGATTGTCTTGGACGCGGGCCCACAATACATCACCTATTTTTGGAATACAGGCGCAACGACACAAATGTTGAACGTAGCTTTGTCTGGTGACTACAGCGTGGTTGTTCAGGATACAAATGGTTGTGTTACAACCGACACGGTCAAGATTAAAATTTGGACCACCGGACTCAACGAGACAAGCATCGGATCATTCGAAATTTATCCAAATCCAACATCTGGGTTGGTTGTTCTTGCTTTTAACGACTGGAGCGCCAATGGAAAGCTGACAATTATTGATGCGAAAGGAGCAGTGGTGAAAAACCAGCAATTAAATGCAAGCCCTGGAACTAATTTAGAATTGGACCTTAGTGGACTTACTAATGGGCATTACATTTTGAGTATTGAAACAGAAGGCCAGCGAAACCAATGGCCAATTATCAAACAATAAGGCTAGAAACACCTGGATTCATGAGCATCAAGAAAGCGTTTAACCTAGACAAGTGGATTGAAGATAATCGGGACTTACTCAAGCCACCGGTTGGAAATAAAAATCTTTATCCTGAAGGAACGGATTACATCGTTATGATTGTTGGCGGACCGAATGCCCGAAAAGATTACCACTATAATGAGACGGAGGAATTGTTCTACCAATTAGAAGGAAATATCACCGTTAAAATTCAGGAGGACGGAGAGCCAAGAGAGGTTCACCTTGGCCCCGGCGATATGTTTTTACTCCCGCCAAAGGTGCCGCACAGCCCTGGACGTTCTGAAAACTCCATTGGTCTGGTGATCGAGCGTGTTCGCGAGCCCGAGCACAAGGATGGGCTAATGTGGTTTTGTGATAAATGTAACCACAAGCTGCACGAAACTTATTTTTCATTGACCAATGTTGAAACGGACTTTCAGCCTCGTTTCAAAGAGTATTATGAAAATGAAGAGTTGAGAACGTGTGATAATTGCGGTCACCAAATGGAGACCGATAAGCGGTTTATCTGAGTAACGTAACCGTACCAATTTGGATTAAATCCTCTTCAGGCAAGACTCGATACTTTATTTCAATCGAGTAGACACCTTCACCCATGTTATTGCCATTATTGTTTTTGCTCCCATCCCAAGGATTCATCATGTCCTTGCTAAAAAACACTTGCCTTCCCCAGCGATCTCGAATCGAAATTTCGTAGTTCAAAATGTTGTGGCCTTGCACGATCAATAAATCATTAAAGCCATCTCCGTTTGGCGTAAAGGTGTTGGGGACGAAGATTTTACTGATCGCTTCGACCGTGATACTGTCAGCTACTCGACAGGAGTTTGAATCAACAACTTCAATGAAATATTCCGTTTCGTAGTAAGGATAGACGATAATCGAGTCGCAATTTGCACAGGGCACGTATCCATCTGAAATCCATTTATGTGGTCCCGAGGTTTCTGCAACAAGCAGCACATTGAATAAACCAGTTATGGTATCGGGGTTGGTTTTTAGGTCTATATATGGCCTTGGATGTACCGTCACAAAAAGACTGTCATTTCGCTCACACTTCTGAATGTTTGATCCCTGTACATAATACCAACCGTTCGTATTGGGTAGAATCGAGGGAAACTGATTGTAATTCGGTAAATTGAATTCGTCGCCAGTCCATTTATAGATCAGTGCTCCAGTTGCCCCTAAGTGGACGCTATCCCCAGCGCAAACTGCAGTGTCTGAAAATGCCTGCAAGTCGATCGGGTTTACTACGATGAGAATACTGTCGTATGCAGAGCCACAAGAATTGAATGTGCGAACATAGTATGTCGTTGTTTTCTCCGGATATGCAGGCGTTGAGGGTAAGAACGGGTCTAGAACCCAAGTCTTTGGATCCCATTCATAGTTGTTCGTTCCGGAAGCACTCAGCAACACACGATCACCCTGACATACTGTGCTATCGCCCCATGCTTCAACCTGAGGTAGGAACCCTTCAACGAACACTTTCACTGGATGCCGACGCACACATTGAAAGGAATCAATGATTGTAACGATATAAGCCGTCGTAGTGTCTGGTGAACATAAAGGTGTGGCGCTATTTGATGATGACAGGTAGACTCCTGGCGTCCATTGATAGCTGAGCCCACCTTGCGCCCATAATCTGCCGGACAGCCCTTGGCAGAGTGCTGTATCCTCAATGGCACTGGTTTTATCGGGGAACACGCGCAGTTCAACTCTTGCGGTATCCGTGCCGCAGCTGTCGGTAACCGAAACCGTAAACCACGTTGTGACTTCAACATTTGCAATCGGCGTGGCGCTGAATGGATCGTTCAATTTTCCACCTGGAGACCATTGATATGTTAATCCACCCGAAGCGCTTAACTGCACAGGAGTATCTGGACAAACCCTGGGCAACGACCCAACGTTAGCGTGTGGGCCTGGAATTACGACAAGCGAGATTGTGTCCGTATCTGCAAAAATGCAACTCACGGAGTCGTAGATAATTAGAATGACATCATAGTTTCCTGCGGTTGTATAAGCGTGTTTGGGTTCAAATTCATCGCTTGAGTTTCCATCCCCAAAATCCCACAAATAAAGGGATCCGCCAAAACTTTCATTCTGGAATTGAATGGAATCGTTTACGCAAATTTCCAACGGTCCGTCAATATCTGCCTCGGCCTCAAGGGTTACCAAATCATACTTTATTGCACCTAGATTGCAATTATTGCTACCGTTGCTGGTCGCGTAAGCACCTGTTGTGGTCGGGAATGCATTGCCGCCCCCACATCCAGCGCAAACGGCCTGATAGATAATTCCCTTTTTGTCGAATCGACTTGTACCTCCATCAACATGTTCACGGCCCGTATTTCCTGTGCCTCCAAAAAATGAAGCAAAAAGCACGGCCTTGGCACTATCCTCAAATACAATGAAGTATAGATCGTTGCCATCGGTCGTCTGCTGATAGGAATTGCTTGTAGTCGGCAGGCCAGTGGTAGTTGAGCTGCCGCTTGTTATCGAACCTGATCCGAAGAGAGTGCCGCCCCATCCTGCGATAAAAATGTGGTTACATTGATTAACTAGAAACGCTGACAAGGAGAGGTTAATAGCACTATTGCCCGACCCCCAACGTGTGGAGAAGATGGTAGTTTGAAGGTTGTTGCTCAGCTTGTGGAGAAATTGACCGCTATTGTTTACTGAATAGACCCAGCTTGGACCAATCGGGTATGCACCGAGTGTTTGACCAACGCAGTACACATTGCCCTGCAGGTCGAGCTGAACAAAGAAACTTTGATCGTAATCGTTTGTGCCTAAATATGTTGAAGCCTGGAGTGTTTGTCCATTGTTGCTGATTTTCGCCACCCAACCGTCTGCTGAACCGGTTTGAAAAGTAGGATGAATTACACCTGAGGTGGTGGGGAAGTTATTGCTCTTTGTGCCTCCAGTTGCGAATACATTCAGATTTGGGTCGAACTGCAACGAATAGGCCGCATCGGCGTCGGTTCCTCCGATATATGAAGACCACAATAGGCTAGACAGGCTTGAGTTAAACTTAAATACAACCCCATCCGTTAAGCCTCCGCCGTAGGTAGATTGAAAACCATTAACGATGGGGAAGTTTGATGACCCTGAGCTCGTTGCCACATAACAATTGTCATTGTTGTCTACAATAATTTCTCCTCGAAATTCATCTGAATAAGCTTTTTGTAGCGTATCGCTCAAGTTGATGCCGTCATTACCTGATCCGCCAATGTAGGTGCTGGCCACTAGGCCTGTTCCGTTTGCGTTAAACTTAGTAATGAGAATGTCTGAGCCATTCGGATATTGTACTCCGCTTGAATTATTGTTCCCTCCTGTGCCGGCGCCGATACTGGAACCGCCATTAAACGTGCCGTCGTAGGCGCTTCCTGTAACAGGGAAATTGCTACTGGATGTTGTGCCCAACACATACAGTTGGTTGTTATTGTTTACCACAAGGCTGTGGGGAATCTCATTGTTGTTTCCGCCTAAATAGGTTGAATAGATTAAACTCGCCCCATCGTCATCAAATTTTGAGATCACAATATCTGTCCCATATGGCTGATTTGGAAACGATCCCGCACCTCCCTGATATGAAGATTGAAACGCTCCAGTTGTGGTCGGATATCCATTCATCGAGCCCGTGAGTGTGGTTATCGCTATACCGCCAGCGTAAAGATTACCGAGGCTGTCGTAGGTGGCCGTTGATCCCCAGTTGTCGGTGCTCGACCCAGTGAACGTAGAAAAGATCAGGGTTGGATCAATTACCAGTGGGTATTTCGGGTCATACGTTGGAATGCTGAATCCTAAAGTGTCAGAAGCTAGGTCGTATAGGCATTTCACAAATCGTTTTTCGCCCTCCACAATTTGCCAAGCAATTGGCTGCTCGTCAATTAGTTCATCCACCGAGTTTTGCAGGTGCAGTCGATTGTCCTCAATAAATAGTGTGTCGGCACCGCGAATCTTGAATTTTATTTGTTCAATGTCAGCCCCGCTAGAAGCTCTGAATTCATATTTGATGGAAGCACTCAAGCTGGAAAGAATAAAGTCAACACCTGGATAGATGCTTGACATGTGCACGTCTTCGAATTGTTTCACACCTCCTTGCCAACGGTTGGGGTCGTCCCCAAGAAAATAGTTCACATAATCACCTAATTTTTTTTGCCCAACAGGTTTGTTTCCGTGGCTATTAACCAAGTCAAATTCAATATTGTGAAAGTGAATTGCCATGCTATCCGGAATTTCGGCTAGACCGTGGTGTATGTCATGAATAAGTGCATAGTCCGATTCGCTTCGAAGTTGAAGCATAAACTTGCCTTGACCGACCATAACATCCATGTTGGGTGCTTTGCCCAAAAATATCAAGTCTTTACCCCACTGTCCCTTGTTTTCTTGATACTTAACTGCCGGTGGATCTTGATGTCCAAAACCAACTATTGGTATAAGAAAAAGAAATAAGTATGTAAGGAGTTTGTACAATGTTCGAACTTAAGGCATTAAATTAACCCATTGGGTGCACGCAACCTTTAAATAGACGTAGTGTATGATGGATTCGTTGCTGCAAAATGATGGTCAATTAGGAAGCATTCAGGATGAAAATCGTATTAACTTTGGCAGTTCAAAACCATGAGTGATCAAATAAAGCATGAGTGTGGAATCGCAATGGTTCGCCTCTTAAAACCACTCCAGTATTACCAAGATAAGTACGGTACGCCATTCTATGGCCTAAACAAAATGTATCTCCTAATGGAGAAACAGCACAACCGTGGGCAAGATGGGGCTGGACTAGCAAATATTAAGTTGGATGTAGAACCTGGAGCGCGATACATTTCGCGTCACAGATCAAATTCCAACAAACCAATTCAAGACATCTTTGATCACGTTCATGGAAGGTTTAACGATATCGCCGAAGGCGATAAAGAGAAGCTTGCTGATAGTGAATGGTTAAAAGAAAATGCGCCGTTTTCAGGCGAACTCTTTTTAGGACACTTGAGGTATGGTACCTATGGAGGCAATAGTATAGAAGCCTGTCACCCATTTTTACGTCAGAACAACTGGATGACACGCAACTTGGTACTAGCGGGCAACTTCAATATGACCAATGTTGATGAGCAATTTAACGTGCTTGTAGACCTAGGCCAGCATCCAAAGAAGAAGGCGGATACGGTTACGGTTCTGGAAAAAATCGGCCACTTTCTGGATGAAGAAAATGAGGCTTTATTTCATAAATACAAGCGCCTTGGATATGGTAATCAGGAGATTACCAGCATGATATCTAAGAATCTAGATATTCAAAACATATTGAGTCGATCTGCCCACAACTTCGATGGTGGATACGCTATGTGCGGCCTTATTGGAAATGGCGACGCCTTTGTGCTTCGTGATCCGAACGGTATTCGACCGGCGTTTTGGTATCAGGATGATGAAGTTGTCGTTGTCGCTAGCGAACGACCAGTTATTCAAACAGCCTTCAACTTGACGGTTAATCAAATTCAAGAAGTAACTCCAGGTCATGCACTAATCGTTAAGAAGGATGGGTCAGTGAGCATGGATATGATCCGAACTCCAGGTGAAAAACTTTCTTGTTCATTTGAGCGGATCTACTTTTCTCGAGGTAGCGATATGGACATTTACAAAGAGCGTAAAGCACTCGGAAACTTAGTCGTGCCGCGTATTTTGCAGGCAATTGATGCCGACCTCGACAATAGCGTGTTTTCCTTTATCCCTAACACGGCGGAAGTTTCGTTCTACGGAATGGTTAGAGGGTTAGAAGAATTCCACAGCGAAAGAAAGATCGTGGAAATCGGAAAACTTCAAGGAGATGAAGAGGCCCTTCGAAATCTGTTAAACGAGCGTGTACGTATTGAAAAGGTGGCTATTAAGGATGCGAAGTTGCGCACCTTTATTACCCAGGATAGCGATCGAAATGAGCTTGTAGCTCATGTGTATGATATTACATACGGAACTATTAGACGAGGGAAGGACAACCTCGTCATGATTGACGATTCAATCGTTCGGGGTACAACGTTGAAGCGTAGTATTCTAAAAATCTTAGACCGATTAGGACCAAAAAAGATTGTCGTGGTGTCTAGTGCACCTCAGATACGATATCCAGATTGCTACGGTATAGACATGAGCTTGCTCCAAGATTTTTGCGTTTTTCAAGCTGCACTGGCATTACTTAAGGACACGGGAAAAGAAGAAATTTTGAAAGAAGTCTACGATCTATGTGTCTCAGACAAGGAGAATATAGATCAGGTAAATCATGTGAAAAAGGTGTACGACCCATTTACCGATGACCAGCTTTCAAAAAAGGTTGCGGAAATTCTTCGACCAGAAGACCTCAACGCTGACCTGGAGATCATTTTCCAAAGTATTGAAGAGCTACACGAGGCCTGTCCAGATCACAGAGGTGATTGGTATTTCAGCGGAAACTACCCAACTCCTGGAGGAAACCGAGTGGTGAATAAGGCGTACATGAACTTCTTTGAAGGCAAGCGAGAGCGGGCGTACTAGAACGAAATTCTATAGTAGAATAGAGGAAGCCTTCCGAGTTGGTACTCCCTACGTATTGATTTATTTGGATCGTTGCTTTCATCAGGCGCATAGGTCAGACTTAGCACATTCTTCGTCCCAAAAAGGTTCACGATATCGATGCCTACTTCGTGGGTCATACGCTTGGCATTTAAGCGATAGTTTACTTTCAAGTCTGCCCTGAAATAATCTGGAAACTGCTTGGTGTTACGCAGCGAGTCGATCACCTCTAATTCTTTGGTTTGGTTGCTCAACGCAACGTCAGGCGGCCCATACCACTTCCCGCCAACCGCGGTTATCTTAGCGCCAACCGAGATCATAGACTTTTTAGAAAGGGTGAACTCCTTAGCAAAAACGGCATTCGTTGCGTAACGGCCGTTGAAATCCGTGTTTCGTAATACACCGTCGCTCCCTTTATACTTGCTATCAAAAACGGAAAGTGTGGCTAGAAAATAATAGGTTCTGGCGAAGTATTTTTCCAGCGTAAACTCAATACCAAAATTTGTTTGACTTCCATCGTTTGCAAGAGTATCTTCTGGGAAAAATCGTTCGAATCCGCTCCCTGTATTTGCCAATGAGAATGAACTAGAAACGACCTCGACTGGAATGTTCCATAGTTGCTGGTAATACACTTCTGATTTGAACCGAAGTCGCTTGTCAAGCATGCGTTCATACCCCATTACACCATGCGCGGAATAGGAAAAATCCATGGTCTTGTTGTGAAGCGCCCGTGTGCCGTCGGAGTTTGCTTGAAGACTATAGAAGTACATATAGTATGGCTGCACTTGTGAGTGCATCCCTGCTCCGGCGGTGAATGAACTTCCGTCTTTAAATGTTTTTCGCATCGCAAGTCTTGGTTCTGCCCAACTCACCGAATGACTCAGAGTGAAATACTGTGCGTGGAGTCCTGCCGTTACGGTCAATCCATTGTCGGTACGGTGTTTCCATTGCACATAGGGTTGCACCAGCTGCGCGGAAATAGCGGTGTTAAACCGAACGCGCCAATCAAGGTAGTCGGCTTGGGTAGAATCGAAAATCCAGGTGCTGTCTACATAGTTGAAATATATCTGCTCAGCCACCAATCCAAATTTGATCACGTTGCGCCGATTCAACTTTGAGTTGATAAATGAATGTGCGACAATTTTGTCATTTCCGAATGTGTAATCAAGCAGTGGACTCATCGAGTCAACTTGATAAGAGTTGGATGAATCCAAGTGTCTATAGACAAGTTCGTGGTAAGAGTCAACCCGCGAATGATTGTAGGCTGCCACTGTCTTCCAATATGTTTTTTCGTTCAACGCACGTGTATAGCTCACTCCCAAAACACCCATTTGCGAGCCGAAATACTGGTCCCGGTCATTGTCGCCGTATATATTTCGTTCCTCAGGGGTTTCTTGATCGCTGATCAGAATGTCGATGTCGCTCCACCCGCCAACACCAAAAATTGATAGAGAGGATGAACCCTTTCCTGGGATATTAATTTTAAACGACGCATCTTGATATTTTGGAATCGCATCGGTGCCGTAGTTAATTCCAAGACCGCCTATGAGGGCGAGGGTTGAATACCTATAGGAGGCCATGTATGTGATGTTTTTCTCGCGGCTGATCGGGCCTTCAAGCAGCGCCTCCGTTCCAAGAAAACCAAACTGCCCAATAAATTCATGCTTTTCGTTGTTGCCATTTCGCATGTTTAGATCAAAAACTCCGGCGTTGGCGTTGCCAAATTCTGCTGGGAATGCACCTGTATAGAAGTCACTATTGCCGAGCGTTTTATTATTGAGGATGCTGACCGATCCGCCAGCCGTTCCAGGTATGTTGAAATGGTTTGGGTTGGAAATGGGAACATCTTCGAGCCGCCAAAGTATAGCCTGAGGCGAATTTCCTCGAATCACTATGTCGTTACGAGAGTCATCGGCTCCTTGCACGCCAGCAAAATTGGAAGCCATACGAGAAGGCTCTCCGCGACTGCCAGCATAGCGTTCGGTTTCGGCAATGTTGAATTGGCGTGCGCTCACGATCGCCATTTCGTTTAATGGATCTCCGTCTCTGGTTGCGCTTATCTCAACGGCCTCCAGTTCTTGCGCCGATTCTTCAATTTCAATATTCAGGATGGTCTGCCGCCCTGAATTGACGATCACATTGTTTACATATTGAGGTAGATAACCAATAAAGGAGAATTGGATCTCGTGCCTTCCCAGGCTTAAGTTTTCCAATGTGTATCGCCCGTCACCATCGGTCGTGGTACCATTAAAGTTGATAGTGTCATCCATCAGAATAACATTTACTCCGGGAATGGGTTGGCGCGTGTCTTTATCCAGCACGCGGCCGCGAACGCTTTGTGTGATCTCTTGCGATACGGCAGATTGAGCAACCATAAGAATCAAAAGGAGGAAGAGGGTGCGGAGACTTCGCATTGGTCAAAAATGGTAAATAACTTCGAAGAAGCCACGTAGCATTCTGTCGAAATAATACACTGTCCGATCGAATTATACAGAACATTATTCTACAAAATGCAGTATTATCAAAATATCAGACAACTATTTCTGAGGAGTTGTGGTCTTTGATATTGAATACTTCATAACTCCGTTCCATTAGATCGATCGTGATGACCACTAACATCATCGAAACCTCAAAATCTAATGACATGAAAAAGTTAGCTCCAGTATTTATCGCTTTATTATTATTAATGGCCTTCGTAAGTGTAACAAAGGCTCAATCTAAAATCTACAACCCGGAATTGCCCAAGAGTTTGGTGTTTCAATGGAAAATTGTTTCCGAAAGTGTACACCCATCCTGGAAAAACGAATCGTTCACCATCAGCAGAACGAACGCGGGTCTAACCATATTCTACGGAACGTACCGCTCGTTGGCAGAGGCTATGAGCAGTATGCCTTGCCTACCGAAAAATGTAGGTGTAGAAGATGTTACGCTGATTCCTTTTTTCAATCAGGAAAGCATTTCGACTGCCGATGCATTCGCGTTGATGGGAAACAAAATCTGGTTCGACATTACGGGCATCCCAGAGGAAGACGCCGTTTCATTTACGGTCTATTTCGACACTTATGTTACTCCGATTAGCCGGCATTCTGTGAAGGATATTGGGGAAGAGTTGAGTTTTGAAATCCTTCCCAATCGCACATTTGCATATTCGGCAGGGACCTTTAATTCTTTGGATGAGGCCGAATCATTTAAGGACACATTACAAGACAAAGGATACGAGTATGCGGAGGTAAACAAGTTTTTGAATGGGCAAAAAGTGGCAATGAATGACTTAGAAGAGATCTTCGCCTATGCTACGTCAGGATATTAAATCTAAGGGCGGATTGAGGAAAGGCCGGCACGAAAGTGCGGGCCTTTATTTTTGCTTAAAAAGCGGCACGGTCGAGCATGGCTCACCAAACATAAGGCTTTTGACCACTTTCGTCAATCGATCCGACAGATTGATATAGGCGGATATCGGAATATTCTCATCACCACAGCCTTTTACAATGACACGCTGACCTTCGTACTGACTTAGGTCTAGTGTCTCCACAAACGATTCCCATAGCTTTGCCTTCAATTGAGATTCTGTTCCGGAAATTGAATGGATGGCAACACCACTCAATGTGGTGCCTATTAGCATGTACGCCCATGTCGGAACAATGGCATCCGTAGAGCAATTAATATAAACCTGCGCCCCTCGATATTGCTCAACATCCATAGATTTCACAAAAGATCGAAAATCCTTTTCACGCAATACGAGGCCTTCATATAAGACATCGCTCATGTCAAAACCCATGATTTTCCAATCCGGCTTTAATGCCTCAAGGTCTATGGTGAGTAGGCCACTTTTTGCGACTTTATTTTCGATTTCTTCCATCAAATTAATCCGAGCTCAACAAGCGCTTCTTCGCTCATCATGTCTTTATCCCATGTTGGCTCCCAAGTAAGGTCAATGGCTGCTTTGGTTATCCCCTCAACACCGGCCACTTTTTCCTCCACTTCAAGTGGAAGGCTTTCCGCTACTGGACAGCTTGGTGAAGTCAGTGTCATGACAATGGTCGCCTCTTTTTCGTCGTTTATTTTGATTTCATAGATCAGACCCAATTCATAAATGTCCACGGGAATTTCCGGGTCGTAAATTGTCTTTAACGCCGAAACTATGCTCTTTTCAAGTTGTCTTCTCTCCTGCAATTCCATTACTCCTCGTTCAATTTTGCTTGATATGCTAGTGCATACAGCTTCATTTTCTTAATCATGGAAAGTAGTCCATTCGATCGATTAGGTGAGAGATGTTCTTTAAGTCCAATCTTCTCTATAAAAAATAGATCTACTGCCGCTATTTCTGCTGGACGATGACCAGACAAAACCCTTACCATCAACGCTACCAAACCGCGTGTAATCACGGCGTCGCTATCAGCTTTAAAAATCAGCTTATCATCTATTAACTCAGCATCGAGCCAAACGCGACTTTGACAACCCTTCACCAAATTATCCTCTGTTTTGTAGTCGTCAGCCATGGGTTCAAGATCCTTCGAAAACGAGATGATGTGCTCGTATTTCTCGATCCATTCATCGAAGAACTCAAATTCTTCAATGATTTCATTTTGTGTTTGATCGATCGTCATTCCTTGTCTAAACCAGCTTTCAGTATCCTTTGTTCTATCGATGTTGTGGAAAATCCTTCAACAAATGGAATAGTCTTCACAATGCCGCCAGCCGCAGTTACTTCAGGAGCACCAACAATGTCTGCTATCTCATAGTCGCCACCTTTCACAAGCACATTTGGGTTGAGACTTTTAATCAGGTTCAATGGCGTTGATTCCTCAAAAAGTATGACGGCGTCTACCATTTGTAAAGCGGCCAAAACAGTAGCACGAGCCATCTCGGTGTTGATAGGCCGACCGGAGCCTTTTTCAAGTAAACGAGCGGATACATCGTTGTTTAGACCAATAATGAGCCTGTCTCCAAGATTGCCTGCAGCGTTTAGATAATGCACATGACCGGGGTGTATGAGGTCGAAAACACCATTCGTAAATACGACACGTAGCTCGTCTTTTTCCCACTCGCTGCGAATGATTTGCAGGGCAGACATAGAGACAATTTTCGATTCAAAGTCAAGATGCATCTTCTTCGGGCTTAGCGTTTATCAATGGCATGATTAAAACGGAGATAAATCCAACGACCAATATCATGACCGTTTGGGCAACCCAGCTAATCCATCCAAATGCATATCCAAGATCTCGATCAATGCCATATAGAAGTAAAACAGACATCACTCCCAAAGGATATGCCCCGAGTCCTCCTTGTACAGCCACTATGGTAAGACCACCCATGGTAAACGACGCTAAGATTCCGCCAAATGGCACCTCCGAAGTTTCTGGAAAGGCTAAGAATGCGATCCAATGCATGGTGATATAAGAAAGCCAAATAAGTGCAGTGTGCAGATAGAATTCAAACTTCCTCTCCATCTTCTGGAGTGACTTAATTCCTTCAACCAAGCCCATGACTTTGTCTCTGACAAACAGGGCCATTTTATGGTTTGATAACTGAAGAAAGCGCCATCCTATATAGGCTGCACTGAGTCCAAGAAGGCCAACACCACCAAGGATTGCCTTGGATTGCCAGTCATCGAGTTTGGGCTCCAGCCATGACATGATAAACCCGCCTAATATTTCAAGTTGAAGGATAAGCGTTAGGCAAATGACGAATAGAAGTATGAGTACATCTACCAGACGCTCGGCCACAACGGTGCCAAACAGTTTTTCGAACGGCTGCTTTTTGTAGCGTGCTAAAATGGCACAACGCGATACTTCGCCCAATCTGGGAAATGCCAAGTTTGCTAAATAGCCAATCATAACTGCTGCGAAGCGATTGGCGAAATCGATTTTGATTCCCAATGGTTCAAGTGTATACCTCCATCGATATGCACGGAATACGTGGCTGAGAATGGCGATTGCGATAGCAATGGCGACCCAGAAATAATTTGCATTTGCAAAGGATTCGGCAATGTTTTGCTTGTCTTCCGCACTCAGATCTTTGATAAAAAACCAGATTAGGAAAAAACCAAGTGCCAATGAAAAAGCAACTTGCAGAATGGATTTAAGTCGCTTGCTCAAATCGTTAAAAGATATGTGTATTGGATGGTTCGTCCTGAGAAATTACCGATGAATTGGAGCTATTGGTTGCCACAATTGCCACGCTTCGTGCATAGTCCAAATGGACATCTGCGACTTGCAAACGGGACGTTTTTATTTTGAGGACTTCTATTATCATCAGACCGTAAAATTAGAAATAATTCATGCTGCTATTTCGTGGCATTAAGCGGTCTAAAATGGCCGTCGTTGAGCCTAGTTTTCGCGTTCTCCACAATCGGCGCAGTCGGTTCCGAGTTGGCAAACATGGTTGACGGATGTGTCGCCGCCGTCGTCGCAAACGCCATCATTTGCATATGGACACGTATTGTCGCAAAGCGTTTTTTTACAGCCTGTGCCAATCAAACTCAAGCTGAAAATTATCCCGATAATGATAGATTGTAGTTTCATGCTTTCGTTAGTCCTTGACGGTAATTACGTTTCGCTCGCCACAATCGTCACAGTCTGTTCCGAAGTCGCAGTAGCCAAACTTTGAATCTGGCCCACCATCGTCACAAGATCCATCGGTCGAAAAAATGCAGGTGTTTTCACAACGGACTTGTTCCTCGGTCACGATCGGTTTCTCTTCCACGGGCTCTTTATCCTTACAACTTGTCGAAGCAAGGCAGATAAGAAATAGGATGGGCGTGATGTGTCGAGACCAATTTTTCATTGAATGCGAATATCCGTGATTTATGATAGACGCAAAAAAAATACTTAGGGTCGATCTTGATATCCAGGATGTTCATTGAGGCCCCGTTAATCTTGACGTATGTCGAAATCTCATAACTTTGCAACATCGAGTTTAAGAGGATTGTCATATCGCTGTTTCTCCTGTTGTGCTACGGGATAGGTTTTGCCCACAGTGCAATTCCGCATTGCCATCACGACACTGCACTTGCAAAGTTGGAACACAACCATCACGCAAATGTTGAACATCACAACCATGAACATGACCACGATGATCACCATCACGTTGTGCACAATGATCACCTCGATGAGGGCCTTTTGGATTTCGTTATCTGCCTATTAACAGAGGTTGAACATCCCGATTCAGACATTGATCAAAGCCATCTTTTGATGACGAGCAGAAATGCACGAATCATTCAAGGCGATCTAACCGCAAACGTTGCATTGGTGCTTTCTGAGGAAGCCTCCAGTTCAATCAAAGTTGCGGAGGCAAGCGAGACATGTACACACGGTTGTTTCCAATACTCGGAAGCGGCGTATGAGAACATTTCAGAGCGTGGCCCGCCCACCAATGCTTAATAGCGTGTTTCTCAATACGCGATAACGGCGGCTCTCAGCGGCCTTTTTTCTTTCTCTTTTTATTTTGAAATGAAGCTGGTGATTGCACCTACTTCTAATTCACAACTATGATTGATCGACTGATAAAGTTTTCGATTTACAATAAGCTGATTATTGGCTTGTTTGTCCTTGCCCTAGTTGGCTGGGGTTCTTATTCATTAAAGCAACTGCGGCTTGATGCGGTGCCCGATATTACCACCAATCAAGTTCAAATAATCACGCAGTCTCCAACGTTGGCAGCCCAGGAAGTGGAGCAATTTGTCACGTTTCCGATTGAGATAGCCATGGCCAACCTTCCTGAGGTGGAGGAAATCAGGTCCGTATCTCGATTTGGTATATCCGTAATAACGGTGGTTTTTGAAGAGGGTTTTGATACGTATTTGGCGCGCCAATTAATTTCCGAACAACTAAAAATTGCGGAAAGTGACATTCCAAGTGGATTCGGAAGTCCAGAACTGGGGCCTATTACAACTGGCTTAGGCGAGGTCTACCAATATGTGCTCCGCAAGGAAGAAGGCTATGACTCCGTATACTCCGACATGGACCTCCGAACGATCAACGATTGGGTGGTTAAACGTCAGCTTGCTGGAACGCCGGGGATTATTGAAGTAAGCGGTTGGGGAGGCCACGCCAAGCAATACGAGGTTGCGATAAACTCAAACAAACTGAATAGCATGCATGTAAATGTTTCTGAAGTGTTTGACGCGTTGGAAGCAAACAATGAAAACACCGGTGGTAGCTATATTGAGAAGCGTTTCAACACCTATTTCATTCGCGGCGAAGGATTGGTAAAATCCATTTCAGACATTGAAAAGATCGTGGTAAAGACGGTGAATGGAGTGCCGATCCTGATTCGAGATGTGGCCAACGTGGGTTTTGGTTCGGCGCCCCGATATGGTGCTATTACGTACAACGCACAAGGCGAAGTAGTAGGCGGGCAAGTACTAATGCTCAAAGGCGAAAATTCGTATGATGTGGTCAACGCGGTAAAAGATCGAATCGAGGAAATCAAAGTCTCCTTGCCACCTGGGGTGGTTATTGAACCGTACATAGATCGTTCTGCTTTGATCGGACGCGCAATTAGCACCGTAACAACGAACTTGCTCGAAGGTGGACTCATCGTGGTCTTGCTACTCGTGTTACTTCTTGGAAATTTCAGAGGTGGGCTCATCGTTGCATCCGTTATTCCACTGGCCATGCTGTTCGCAGTTTCTATGATGCACCTCTTTGGCGTATCGGCAAACTTGATGTCGCTAGGCGCCATTGACTTTGGTCTCGTTGTTGACGGTTCCGTCATTATTGTGGAGTCAATTCTGCACCGACTCTCAACGCGGTTTTCGGGCAAAACCCTGACACAGTCGGAATTGAACGCCGAGGTAAATACAGCCTCATCGCGCATTCGAACATCGGCGGCTTTTGGAGAGATAATTATCCTAATCGTGTACTTACCCATTCTTGCACTGGTAGGCATTGAAGGAAAAATGTTCACGCCGATGGCACAAACGGTAAGCTTCGCCATATTGGGTGCGCTGATTTTGTCGATGACTTACGTACCCATGATGAGCGCCTTATTCCTGAAGAAAAACATTGTAGAAAAACGAACCATTTCTGATCGAATCATTGGACGATTGCAACGCATATATGAACCGCTATTGCGCGGTGCTTTGCGTCGAAAATCGATCCTTGTGGTTGGGTCACTTGCCTTGTTTGGGATGAGCTTGTTTACATTGAGTAGAATGGGCGGTGAGTTCATTCCAACCCTAGAAGAAGGGGACTTTGCATTGCACCAGATATTGCCACCTGGTAGTTCATTGCAACAAAGCATCGAAGTTTCTGAAAAAATTCAGCGCACCCTTTTGGACAACTTCCCTGAGATAATTTCGGTGGTTTCAAAAATTGGGACGGCTGAAATTGCGACCGACCCGATGCCCATTGAAGTAGGAGATATCATGGTGCATATGAAACCAAAAGGTGAATGGGAAACGGCACACTCAAAGGAGGAGATGTTTGATAAAATGAGAGTCGTACTCAGCGAAATTCCGGGAGTGGAGTATGAGTTTACACAACCAATCCAAATGCGATTTAATGAGTTGATCGCTGGAGTAAGAGAGGATATCGCGATCAAAATTTTTGGTGAGAATCCAGAAATCTTGGCTGAAAAAGCGAAGGAAGTGGAAGGACTGATTCAATCCATGGAAGGAGTCGGCGACCTTCGTGTAGAGCAAACATTGGGTCTGCCTCAAATGGTTGTGGAGTATGAGCGAAACAAAATTGCGCAGTACGGACTGAACATTCGCGATGTGAATCGGATATTGAGAACAGCCTTTGCCGGTGAAAAGGCAGGCGTTGTCTTCGAAGAAGAGCGGCGGTTCGACCTCGTGGTTCGATTGGAAGCTGGCGAAAGAGAAAGCCTCGAAAACATCCAGGATCTATTCGTTCCATTGCCGAATGGTCAACAAATTCCGCTACGTGAAATCGCAAAAATCGAAATGCGCGATGGCCCAATGCAAATCTCGCGTGAAGACGCAAAGCGCCGCATCGTAATTGGCGTGAATGCGCGAAACCGAGATACCGAATCCTTGGTCAATGAAATTCGCCAAACGCTCGACGAAAATTTAGATCTGCCTTCAGGATACTTCGTGAAATATGGTGGTCAATTCGAAAACTTGGTCGAGGCAAAACAACGCTTGAGCATAGCGGTGCCAGTGGCCTTATTGCTGATTCTCGTGCTTCTGTTCTTCACGTTTGGAAGCGTAAGCCAAGCATTTTTAGTATTTACGGCAATTCCATTATCGGCGATAGGTGGCATTTACGCACTCTGGCTTCGAGACCTCCCATTTAGCATTTCTGCCGGTGTTGGATTCATCGCCCTGTTTGGCGTTGCGGTCTTGAACGGCATTGTACTCATTTCCTATTTCAATCAATTGAAAAAAGAGGGAATGGAAGACATAAACGAGCGAATCATTACCGGGACCAAGGTTCGACTGCGCCCCGTCATTTTAACGGCAAGTGTTGCAGCTTTGGGATTTCTGCCCATGGCAACTTCCAGCTCCGCTGGTGCCGAGGTACAACGACCATTGGCCACGGTGGTTATTGGCGGATTAATAACCGCCACCTTGCTCACGCTCTTTATTTTGCCCCTGCTGTATAGCATGGTAGAACGCTTTCAAACAAACAGAATGCGAGGGTCTAAAACCATGATGGTTGGAGTTGCGGTCATAGGGCTCTCATTATTGAGTTCGAACCTCGAGGCTCAATCAACAGACTCTATTGGTTTGGATCAAGCAATCGAAATAGCCTGCGCCAATCACCCATTGGCCGAAGTAGGCAGGCTTGAGATCGAGCAACAGCAGAAGCTGAAAAAGTCCGCATTTGATCTTGGGAAAACCAGGGTGTCATACTCAAACGGGCAATTGAATTCTTCGCAAATGGACTATCAATGGCAGATTAACCAGGGCATTAAGTTTCCGACGGCCTATGTCACGCAGGCTCGATTGCAAAATGAACGCATTGAGTTGAGCGAAGCATCAAACGACTATAACCAACTTCAGATCGAGTATGAAACACGCCGGCTTTGGAATGAAATGGCCTATCATTCTGAAGTTTCAAATGTTTTAAGTGCATTCGCATCGAAACAGGCGGCCTGGGCGAGAATAGCCAAAAAGCGATATGAGGCCGGCGAAATCACGATCCTGGAAAAGATCGTGTCGGAAGGTGAATTCCAACAGCTCTTGTTGAAGGAACAGCAAGCTTTAAGAGAGGTTGAGATTAGCACCGAGCAGCTGAAAATATGGTTGAACGACAGCGCTGAAAGATCGTTTGCCATCGTTTCATTTGAAAGACTGGCTGCGCCAGTATCTCCTGAGAGTGGGGCGAGTGAAAATCCTCAATTGGCTATGGCACAGCAAGAAATTGAAGTCAAGAAAAAGGAACTCAATCTCGAGAAATCTGGTTTTCTGCCTGATTTAACGGTGGGATACTTCAACCAGCAAATTGATGGAATCGGTGGATTAGATGGCCTGCAATTTGGCGTTGGATTGCCACTCTTTTTCTGGGCGCAACACGGTCGAATGCAAGCCGCGAAATTGGAAACCGAAATTTCGCAAGCGCAATTGCAGCAGCAAGAAATGCGGCTCATAAGTCAGGGCGCAACAACTCGACTTCAATTGGCGGAATCCGAGTCGCAGCTTAGTTGGCATGAAAAGACCGGCGATAAAACTGCGACCGAAATTGAACGGTTTGCAACGAAGAGTTATAAAGCGGGTGAAATCGATTATGTCGAATACCTACACGGGATGCAACAATCCCTAGACTTAAAAATGGGGCACGCAGAGGCCTTGAAGAAATACAATCAATCAGTCATTGACCTCGGACTCATTTCTGGGTCTTACAAGAATTAAGATGAAGACAATCACATACAAAACCATATTCCTGGCGCTAATCACATGCGCTTTCACGGCATGCAGTACCGTAGATGAAGCGCCTCAGGCAGACACCCACGAAGGACACGAGCACGAAGAGGAACCGAATGAAGACGAAGTCCACTTACTCCAGAAGCAAATGGAAGTCATGGACATAGAAATGGGGAAATTCCAGTTCTTGAATCTAAGCACCACGGTGAAGTCGAATGGACAACTGGAGCTACCGCCTCAAAACAAGGCGAGCGTAAGCTCAATCACCGATGGTCGCGTGAAAAGCATTCTTGTGCTCGAAGGGGACTTTGTGAAACAAGGTCAAGTTCTGGCGGATGTTGAACACCCAGACATTATAGAAGTTCAAGAAGCGTATATGACCACGCAGAGCAAACTTCAATATGCTGAAAAGGATTATGAACGTGCGAAGAGTTTGTATGCTGACAGCGTTCAGGCATTGAAGAGTTTGCAGTTGAAGGAGTCTGAATTCACGAGTCTGCAGGCAAAGTTGAATGGACTCGAAGCGAGGCTTCAATTGCTGGGCTTGGAAATGGAGAAAGTGTCAAGCGGTGACTTTGTTTCGAGTGTTGCCATCCGATCACCGATTCGAGGTTATGTGCGATCCATTGATATCACAATGGGCATGTCTGTCTTGCCAAATCAAACATTGTTTGAGATTGTAGACAACGATCACATCCACATCGATTTGAACGTGTATGAGAAAGACATGAATATGATCCGAAAAGGGCAGAAGGTGGTGTTCTCATTAACCAACGATGCCGACTCGGTTTTTGAGGGAGAAGTTTTTGCCTTGGGGCGTGCGTTTGAAGATGAACCAAAGGCCATGGTCGTGCACGCGGAGATTGACAATCCAGATGGGAATTTATTACCGGGGATGTATGTCGACGCTCGAATCGTGACCAACGATGCAAAGGTTCGAGCGCTTCCAAACGACGCCATAGTGAGCGACGGCGGACTGAGCTACATATTTGTTTTGAAACCAAAGTCAAGTGCCGACCAAGGCCACAAAGACGAATTTGTGTTTCGGAAAATCGAAGTGAACACCGGCGCAAAGGACATTGGATTTACGGAGGTGGTTCCGGCATATAATTTACCAGAGCATGCGCAGATGGTAACCAAAGGCGCCTTCTACTTGTTGGCTGAAATGAAGAAAGGGGAGGGCGGACATGGCCACCATCATTAGAGATTGAATATCTTAGCACACATGAAAAAGAAGCTCATTATTATAGCAAGCGCGGCCCTATTATTTTGTGGTGGTGCAATGGTTACAAGTTGTGGAAACCAAGAACAATCAGACACACATGAATCGCACGAAGGTCACGACCATGAAGGGCACGACCACGATGGAGATGAGGCGCAGGCCTCGACCTACTCCTGTCCTATGAAATGTGAAGGAGAAAAGACATACGCCGAAGCCGGTAAGTGTGGCGCGTGCGGAATGGACTTAGAAGCAGTCGCCGCGAATGACGACCATGAAGGCCATAGCCACTAGTTTTTTTGGATTAGGCAAACCAGGCGTTTACCTTTTGAAGTCAACAACAGATGCTGGCAAGGTGCAAGTGGCTCGGTTGTCGGTGATGCGTTGATCGCAATATATCAAAGCGAACTAAACAGTTCTCTGCGCAACCCCTCCACATCTATGCTAGCGATGGGAACGAAGTCCTGTTTCGCTTCCAGTCCACGGGTTTTTCGATTCTTCACTTCATGGGGCGTGATCCATGAAACATTTTCCTGTCCGTCAAACAGGAGGTAAGCACACGCTCCTTCTCGGTCAATTTTTGATTTCGAACCTGTAGTGTAAGATGAGTTGAAATCAAGAAAGAGCACGGCCACGCTAAAATTTCTGTCATCTGAATTTTTTGCCAGAATGTTAATCGGCTGGATGCGCTCTAGTCTTAAGACTGGATTATCGCAATTCCACATGCCCATTTCCCCTAACGAAATAGCCCGAACAACGGCGAAGGAGTTTCCGTTTTGAGCGAGCAACTGTTGCTGCTGCATGCGGTATAGGTTGTTATAGTAGCTGTGCCATTCTTCAAATGATTTCTTCTTTTCTGCTGGCAACATCCGAGCTTTTGCCTTTTCCCAGGCCCGGTGTTCCTGTTCGGTTCGCTTAGCCAAATGCGCTTGCAATTGCCGGGCATACTTGGTCTCACCAGATTCCTTGGCTTTAATTTTTTTGTGTGAAACGTTGCCAAAGGCCTTTTGATAGGAGGTGAGAATGTCTAAGTGTTCTGCAACATGTGAGCCTGTCGCATTTCGTTTTCCAAGAAAAGGAACAGCAATTAAGGTGTCAAACTCACCCGTTATCTCTTTGAATATGAATTGAAACTCTTCCGTTTCAGGGGTGTAGTTGAGTCGAAAATCTACGTACGAATTGTTGCGGACATAGGTGTTTCTAAAGTCGGAAGAACTAACCTGATCAACCGTCCGCCATAGCAGTCTACGAATCGTTCTGATTTCTGGAATGACATGGTTTTGCTCGTCTAGCTTAAAGAAAAAATGGGTCCGTAAATTTCGATCTGGACTGCGCTCTCGACTCAGTTCTATGAAGGGCAATTCCGACTTTTTTTTCTTTGCTGCCATGCGGTAGTGTCGCGATAGATCCGCATGCGTTTCATCGTCTTCGATGTCATAATCCACCCACGTTGTTTGGGCGCGTTCCTCGTACCGAATGAATTCATTTGAGGCAAATATTTCTGATTGATTGTAGGAAATTGGTTTCTGCGAGTTAGGCAAGTTGATCTTGGCGATGAGGTCGCTGTATCGGAAATATGCAGGCGTATAAATGCTTTGGGCTGCGTCAATGGGTCTATTGTCGTTTTCGGTGATGTCCCAGTTGTTTGCCCCGTCATCAAATCGGTAAATGTTGTAGTCGCCCGCAGCGGTGGAGTTAAATAGGATGTCGATTTCATTTCCGTTTCCCAAGCTGAGAAATTCGCCATCAACGGAGGCGTTTAGCTCAAACATGCCCGCTGATTCAAGAAGGCTTGCCGTGGCTGCATCTGTCACTTCCATGCTAATTTGCGCAAAAGCGATGTCTAATTGATCGCGGAAATAGGTGAAGTCGATTTGGACCGAATCCGTAACAACTGTGTTGTTGTCGTCAACAAACGCCAAGGCAGGAATGGTAATGACGCTGCCGTCGTTTGTTACGAATCTGGATTCAATGGCGGGGTCAATCAACACGCTATTTGATTTGGGCAATAAAATGGAGGTAAATGAAGCGTATGATTTAGGAACCCGTTCCAATTTTGGGTTGGGCACATAGGACCGGAAGTTTTCCAAGTTGGGTGCCATGGATGGGTAAACGGCAATGAGTCTATCCATATAGTCGAGCGCCATTTGTTGATCGCTGAGCACCTTCACGATCATGCTGTTCACTCCATTCAGGAGGATAAACTGTTGCTGAGTCAATCGAAATTCCGCGTCACTGTTAAATGAGAACGTCAATGTTTTTAGTTCTTCGAATTGATCGAGGTACGGGGGCACCATTTCCACGTCAATCAGCTCTAGTTGCAGGGATTGAAGCGCGTCTATATTGCTGAGTGTGGCTAATAGTAATTTGCTTGAAGCGCTTCCTGTGTAGCGTTTAATCTGAATCTCCTTCAGTTGATCAAACTCTGAAATTCGGCTTATGAATTCACCAATGCGTTCTTCTTCCGGATAAATTCGAATGCTGGTGACATCTGGGTTGTCGAGTCCAAATTCCAAGGAACTAAATATTCCCTGACCCTGAACAAGGCACGATGTACAAAAGAGAAAGAGGGTGAGAATGTGCGAGAGGTTGATCGACTTCATAATAGGGCTTTCAATTAGTAACTGAATATAACGCCACTTAGTATCTTAAGTTACAATTGATTAGAGGGAAGTCGAAGCGATATGTCTGATACGTATATTGAACTACACGGCCTTATCCATCAATTTCGCAGTAAATGATACCATCCGGTTGATGCTGGGTTTCATATTCATCAAGGATGATGGAATACCCATTTTTTTCAAAAAGTGATTTGCACGCTTTGTGTATTTCAATGCTGTGCGTTCCAATTAAAAAGGACTTAATCACCCGTTTGCTTGAGTCTAGATCAGCAAAATATTTCTCCAGCACGGGCTGCTCAAATCCTTGAATATCCATTTGCAAGAAATCAACCGTCGGTGATTTGATCAAGTCAAATAGATCTATCATCGGGATAGACTTAACTGAAATGCTGAGGTGATATGTAGCTCTACCAAGGAGTCGCTTCACCATGTTTTTAAGAAACATCATCAACGGTTCCTTCGTCGGATTGGAAACGATGGAACTGCCGTATGATTCGTTCGCGAATGATACTTCTCCGTGCTCTGTAGAAACAGCCACGTCATAAACGGAAAACGCGGATGGCGCCAACCCGTTCAGTTCCATGTTCTCTTTAAGATACTCTAAGTGCAGCGGCAACGGCTCAAAACAATGAACATTGATGTCGTTTTTAAGTCGTTTGGCTAACAGAGGGTAGTAACCAATGGCAGTGCCCACACTCACATAGACTGCATCTTTGTGAAGGCCGCCGATGATTTTCACAAACAGGTCTTCTTCCTCTTCTTCGTGCACGTTTCGGCTCTTATATCGTTCACGTTGAATCGGTAAAAGCTGGTGATCATAGACCTTTACTCCATTGTCAAATAGATGTTCCTTTTTCATGATGCGGTAGGTGGAAGATTCTCTTTAATCAAGCGATGATAGAGGTTTTATTGATTCTTGAACCAATCCATTGAAAGGCAAAAGTGAGCTTTTATTCCATCGGGCTTTCATGTTGATGAGGCTTGCATCCGGGGGCTATTAAATTTTGAGGTAGAATATGGTCTTTCCGCCCATTACCACCGCACCGAATTTCGCTAATTGTTTGTTTTAAGCGCTTCTATTTTTTTCAAAACAACATCCGCCTCAGCTACCTTTTGGTCGCTCAGTTTTCTGTTGCTCGCGGAAAGCTTGTGCGCTTCACTTAGCAATGTGCGATACTTGATTTCTAATTTTTCAAGGTCTGATTTTTTCTTGAATATGCCGAACATAGGAATGTGATTTGTTTTGGAAGCGCAGTAATTTCTGCAAGTCATTGTATTCAACGTTTAAAGGCTAGAACTGTTCGGAATTCAGTTCATTCTTGCAGACCATGTCTCATTTTAGCCTCGGGCTACAATCCATCAACTAGCACCCCTTACAACCTTTGCATACTTCCATTTTCTCTAGTATTCGCTCTCTGTGAGCCTCTCTTATCGAAGTCAATTCGACGCCAGTCCATATCTTTTTGATGGCGTCTTAATTGTTATGTGTTATTCCAAAAATTGTCCGACATGGGTGTGGTCTGTTGTTTGGGCTTTGTTGAGCGATGAGAGTAACTGCCTTATCCAATCTGAGGGCATTGGTGGGGCGCACCGAAAGGGAGAAAGATACACGTTATTGCGCAGTTGAAATGCTCACCGCCAAGCCGCCCTACCTTTGAGCGTTGGTTCTGTCTCTACGCTGCCTGTTTTGATGAGTTTGGAGAAGAATATTAAGACCTTTAGCCGGATTTTGAGAAAAGAATGAAGAAATCTAAAACACCATGGCCAACAAAAGACGCCATGGAACAGGTGTATCAAAACAAGCTTTGGGGTGGTCCTGAATCAGACTTCTACTCGGGCGTAGGATCACATAGTCCTGAAATTGTTGATCCCTACATAGATGCCGTGAAATCATTCCTGAAGTCGTTCGGTGAACCTATAGTGGTGTGCGATTTAGGTTGCGGTGATTTCAATGTAGGAAAGGAGCTTGTGAGCCTTAGCAAGAAGTATATAGCCGTGGATATTGTCCCCGACCTCATCGCCCGAAATCGAGAGAAGTATAAAGGCGAAAACTTAGATTTCCGGTGCCTGGATATTGCCAAAGATGATTTGCCTGCTGGCGATTGCGCTATCGTTAGGCAAGTGCTTCAGCATCTCTCAAATCCTGAAGTACAAAGCATAGTAGAGAAGCTCAGGACGTTTCGATATGTGATCTTAACCGAGCATGTGCCAGAAGGAGCGTTTACACCTAACAAAGAGATTATTTCAGGCCAAGGAATTAGGTTGAAAAAGCAGAGCGGAGTTGACCTGATGGCTCCGCCGTTTAATTTCGAGGTCAAAGAAGAAAGGTGTTTGCTGTCGGTGAACTTGACTGGCGGTAAAGGAGTGATTGAAACGAAGCTCTATCACTTGCTTTAGGTTATTGACGAGCGCTGGGTCTGTTAATATTCAAATGGAACCATCCAGACTGTTCATAGTCTCCTCATTGTATTCACCATCCATCATCTTGTTGATTTTTGGTTGCACAATCCAAACTCCGATTGGGTAAAACCACAGTAGAAAAAACTCCCCAGCAAACTCTGAGAACTTCACTTCTCGTTGAAGTTCTACGGTTTTTACAGTCTTTGCGGCAAAGTAGAGGATGTAGAACATGCAAAACATAGACAAGAGGTGAAGTGGGAATATGATCATAACCAGGCCTCCAAATAGCGCTCCACTAGGGTCTTCTGTGCCGTCAGCTATTCCGTTGAACACGAAGCCCATAAAGAACATTATCAATGTCATGTAGCAGAGTGGAATGAAGAAGAAAATCTTAAATTTCTTCACTTTCATTTTCACACCCTCAGGCACTTTTGCTTGTAGTCCAATTGCCATAGACCAAAACCAGCTAAAGAAGACGGCCATATACACGACCATTATGAGTGGGAAGAATTTCATTTGATCAAACATCATTGCTGGATTTGGACTCCCACTGGCCTCGATGTTTGAAATCATGGAAGTCATAATCACGAATTGAAACAGCATGGGCACGCCAAAAAGCAATAAGAATAGCTGCCAATGTTTTGCTCTTAAAAATTTGTCTGTCATGGTGAAGTGAGATTTGGGTTGCTGTGTTCGACGGAAAGTGGAATTGAGTTTGAAAAGATAGAATTTGATTCTTTACCCTCAGCTGCTAGCGTATCTAAGACTGCCTATTCTGGCACACTCAGTTCTTCCATTTTGTATACGCTGCGCCTCTTTCCTTCAAGTTGCACATCAAGACACGGAGATGTCTGATCGGTGCGCGTTTTCACCGACCTTGTTTTGTCGCTGTATTTGAAGGTGGTCACATTGCAGAGTGTGCCGTCCGCTGAGCAATACGTTTCTTGATGTTTTCTGTTCTTTGGCTGCCCGTAGGATACGCTGTAGAATCGGCCATCCGGGAGGCGTTGTGCAAAAAAGGTGCGCTGCTTGAAGTCATTGTATTTTTCAGTGTATAGATAGTCTGGACACCAATCCCGATACTTTCTGTACTCCTTGATATCACCATCATCGAATCGAACAATATACTCGGCATATATGTCTGGGAAATGGCTGTAATAATATTCACCGCTCGGCAGCGAACAACTGTCTGGAGGCAGATTGGTCACGTGGTCCAAACGCGGATTTGTGCCCCCTTCCCCGATACTGTCTTTGAAATACCAAAACCGATGCCCATCGTAGCTGATCTCGTAGTTGTTGCGCTCTATTG